>Ga0209162_1000259_pt1 | contig 58401 bp, 69 predicted proteins | sample YNPNPMetaG_FD_187121 | JGI IMG/M metagenome (GOLD analysis project Ga0209162, IMG submission 187121) | Anoxygenic and chlorotrophic microbial mat microbial communities from Yellowstone National Park, USA - YNP NP MetaG (SPAdes) (version 2) ...
TTTTGAACCATAAAAACCTCCTTTCTTTCAATTTTAACAAACCTAAACTAAGGCTTAGATTAAGAACAGGGGGTGGTTCAGTTTTTGGGGCTCATATCCCCCCCGATTTTTGACTTTTTCATTTTCATTGAGTTATTATATCTTAAAGATGTTTTTTAGAAAAATTTTAAACCGTTTTCTTCATAAAGAGGAACTTTCTTTAAAGCATGTTTTTAGTCTTTTTTCTTTTATTTTTGTTGTTTGGGCAGTTTATCGGTATTTTCCCGGAATTTTACCAACCTGGGTGGAGGAAATTATTTTAAAACCAATTGTTTGGTTAGTACCCACATTTTTTATTGTTAGCCAAGTTGAACGGCAGCCTCTTTCCTCTTTGGGATGGACAACCAAAAATTTATTTCCCTCTTTGTATTGGGGAATCGGTTTGGGAATGGTTTTTACCCTTGAGGGTCTCGCCGTCAATATCATAAAGTACAACGGCATAAATTTGGGCTCGTTTCAAACTTCCCCACAAAATTTTTTTACTACCCTTCTGTTATCTTTTTTTACTGCTATTTCTGAGGAAACACTTTTTCGTGGCTACATTTTCAACCGCCTTTTAAAAATTTGGGGAAAGGAATGGCTGGCAAATTTTGTTTCTTCGGCTCTTTTTTCTTTTATTCATCTACCGATTGCAGTTTTTGGTTTAGGTTATACTCCTCAAGCAATGTTGGTTTATCTTTTCTTGGTTTTGGTTTATGGTGTTGGCGCTGCCTTTGTTTTTGCCAGAACTGAAAATATTGCCTCCAGCATTCTTCTTCATGTTTTTTGGTCCTGGCCAGTGATTTTATTTAAGTAAGGGCAATTTTACATATTGACATTTTGTACAAAATGTCTGATAATAAACTTATGCCGCAAATCGTCAGTGCTACTAAGGCAAGAAACAATTTTGCCGAAATTGTTAATCGCGTTTTCTATCGGGGTGAGGAATTCATTGTCCAAAAGAAGGGGAAACCAGCAGTTTTAATTACCAGGGTAAAGAAGAAACAGGAAGAAGTTAAAAGAAAAATGACCAGCAGCGAATTTCTTTTAAAACTGGCGACTTATCATTTTAAAGGTGGACCAAAAGATTTAGCTAAAAATCATGATAAATACGTTTGGGAGTAAGTCAGCGATTGTTGATGCCGATGCCCTTATTGGCCTTATTCATGAAACCGATGCTCTTCATTCCTCTTGTCTTAAAATTGCTAAATACCTTCACCGAAGAAAATTTTTGCTTTTTATTCCCTATCCGATTGTTTTAGAGGCAGCGACAACTTTAGCTAAAGACAAAACGATAAAAAGACCAGATTTGGCTGCCAGGTTGCTAAAGGACTATGCTACGGTGGAGAAAACCTTTTTTGACACCCAAGTAGGGGAGACAGTGGCCGAAATCTATCAGTCAAAAACCTCAAAGAAAAACACTCCTTTTGATTATTATGTCTTGGCGTGCGCGAGAAAAAATAATATTAAGCTGGTCTTTTCCTTTGACTCTTTTTATGAAAAAAACGGACTAGTGCTTTTGAAAAATGTAGTAAAATGACAAAAAGAGGATTTGCTGTCATTTCGGGCGGGAAGGAGGTGAGAAATAATTTAAAATTTAAAAATGAAAAAGTTAAAAGTAAAGATTAGGAGTTTTGCCTTGATTTTCGTAGTGTTGATTTTTGCCTGGGGGATTTTATTTGTCTCCTTTGGAAAAATTCTGGCCTCAACAACCCCCACTGCCTCACCCACCCCTGCTGCTGTTGATTATTTTTTGGCTTACCCGGGAATTTTGCCCGATAATTTTTTATACCCTTTAAAAATGGTTCGGGATAGAATTTGGCTTTTTTTAGCTCCTGATCCCTTGCAAAAAGCGCAAACCCTTTTGCTTTTTGCTGATAAAAGGCTGGGGGCGGGAAAAGCTTTAGTTGAGAAGGAAAAAGAGGACTTGGGAATTACCACCCTGAGTAAAGCAGAAAAATATTTAGAGAAAGCGTTAACCCAAGGAAAAATCGCCAAGCAAAAAGGAGAAGATACCACCGCCTTTTTTAACACCCTTGAAAAAGCCAGTCAAAAACATCAAGAAGTATTAGAGGAAATTAAAGAAAAATTAAGCGAGGAAGGTAAAAAAGAGCTTGAGGAAGTGATAAAATATCCTAAAAGGATTTATAAAGAAGCCCAGAAGGAGTTTTTAGGTTTTTAAGATGGATACAAATACCCTTTTTTCCGCGTTGGAATATTGGTTGGTTTTGGCTCTGATTTTTTTTCTGGCAGTTTTAGGACTGGTAATTTTGGGATACGCTTTTGTTTTGTGGTGGCGGCACAAAGATAGAGAAAAACACTCTCTAGAATATGTTTTGCTTCAAGTGGCAGTTCCTTTTAACAACGAAATAAAAATTGATGCCGCTGAGCAGATGTTTGCCTCCTTATATTCAATTAAAAAAGGGGGCTGGTTGAAATTTTTGCGGTTACAACCCCATATTTCTTTTGAAATAGTTGCCAAACACGAAGACATTCGCTTTTATGTTTCTGTTCCTAGAAAACTTAAGGATTTAGTGGAAAAACAGATTCATTCTGCTTATCCTGATGCCGAGATTTTAGAGGTTCCAGAATACAACATTTTTACTGAAAATGGTCGAGTTGCTTTTGCCGAGTTGGAAACAAAGCAATCTGTTTACGCGCCAATAAAGTGTTATAAAGACTTACCCGTTGATCCTTTATCGGCAATTACTACTGCTTTGGCAAAAATGGGTCCGGAAGAAGGGACGGCAATTCAAATTCTGATTTCTCCGGCAGACTCAAGCTGGCAGAAAAAGGGAAGGGCCTATATTTCTGGGGTGAAAAAGGCCGAGGCTGACCCCCAAAAGGCAAAATTTAAAGTTGATGCTAAAACTTTGGAGGCAATTGAAAACAAATGCAGTAAGCCAGGATTTAATACTTTTATTAGGATTGTTGTTTGCTCACTAACAATGGAGGAAGCCCAATCTCATTTGGCCAATATAAAATCTGCTTTTGCCCAGTTTGCCTCGGATTTGAATTATTTTGGTTCGCGGAAAATTTGGTTTAAAACTGGGCTTATGATTGATTTTATTTATCGCTACCAACCAATTTTTAGGCTAGGAGGAAAAACGGTTTTAAACTCTGAGGAATTGGCGACAGTTTTCCACTTTCCCAACAAACAAATAGAAACCCCCCATATTTTTTGGCTTTATGCTAAAAGGGCGCCGGCTCCAATTCAAATTCCTAAAGAAGGTCTTTATTTAGGAAAATCTGTTTATCGCGGGGTAACGCGGCCAGTTTATATTGCCGACGATGACCGTCGCCGCCATATTTATATTATTGGCAAGACAGGAACCGGTAAAACCGAGATCTTGCGCGATTTAATTTTACAAGATATTCGCGCCGGAAAAGGAGTTTGTCTGATTGACCCCCATGATTTAGCCGAAGATTTGTTGAGCTATATTCCTCCAGAAAGAGCCGAGGATGTTATCTATTTTGATCCTTCGGATACTGAGCGGCCAATGGGCTTGAATTTGCTTGAGGCTTATACTGAGGACCAAAAACATATGGTAACCACCGCCATTATTAATTTAATGTATAAACTTTATGATCCTTACAAAACAGGCATTATTGGCCCAAGGTTTGAGCATGCCATTCGTAATGCGATGTTAACGGTGATGAGCGAGCCGGGAAATACTTTTGTTGAAGTAGTTCGCTGTTTGACTGATTCCCGCTTTGTTCAGGAAATGTTGCCTAAAGTGGCCGATCCGATGGTTCGCAGATACTGGACCGACCAAATTGCCCAAACTTCTGACTTTCATAAATCCGAAGTTTTGGACTACATTGTTTCTAAATTTGGCCGGTTTGTTACCAACAAGCTAATGAGAAATATTATTGGCCAGAGTCAATCTTCTTTTGATTTTCGGAAGGTGATGGATGAGGGAAAAATTTTAATTATTAATTTAGCTAAAGGAAAAATTGGTGAGGAAAATTCTTCCTTTTTAGGTTTAGTTTTAGTGCCAAAAATTTTGATTGCTGCTATGTCTCGGGCGGATATTCCCGAAGAGCAGCGCCGGGATTTTTACTTATATGTTGATGAGTTTCAAAACTTTGCCACTCCTGATTTTGCCCAGATTTTGTCTGAAGCCAGAAAGTATCGGCTGAATCTTTGCGTTGCCAACCAGTTTATTGGTCAGATGGAAGAAGAAATTAAAAATGCGGTTTTTGGCAATATTGGGACGTTGATTGCCTTTAGGGTGGGAGTGACCGATGCTTCTTACCTTCAGCATGAATTTCAACCGGTTTTTGGTGAGGATGATTTACTTAATATTGAAAGATTTCACGCTTATGTAAAAACAATTGTTCACAACGAGCCGGTACCGCCTTTTTCTATGGATTTAACTAAAAATATGGAAGAGATGAAAAAACAGCGCAATCCAAAAGTGGCGGAAATGGTTAGACAACTTTCTCGGTTGCGCTACGGTCGCGCCAGAGAAATTGTGGAAACAGAAATTGCCCAAAGAGCCAGGCTTTAAAAATCTTGTCAATAAAATAATTTTTTGCTAAAATTTCTCTTAATCTTCGAATATCTTAAGGTATTTTGCGCGTGTAGCTCAGGGGTAAGAGCGGTTGTCTTATAAACAACAGGTCCCTGGTTCGAATCCAGGCACGCGCACTCTTTATAATTCCTCAAGCTTATTAGTTGGCCGGGGCTGATTTTTAATTAATTCGAGGTATTTTTCTGTCGTTGAAAGTCTTTTGTGTCCTACTATTCTTTGGATAAGCTCTAAGGGAACTCCTGCCATTAACTGATGAGCAATAAAAGTATGGCGCAGAGAATTAACAGTCGCCTTTTCAATTCCAGCTTCTTTAAAAAGACGGTCAAAAAGGGTGCGAATGTTTCTCACTGGCAGAGGCTTTCCTGTTTTAGTAACAAAAAGGCTTTTGCTGGTAGTCTTAGGCCGAAAATCTAACCACCTCTGAATTGCCTTTTTAGCCGCTAAGCTTAGGGGGACAGCTCTCCCTGGATTTGATTCATAGGGAGCAATCTTTATTTCCTTATCGGCAATATCGTCAATTGTAAGACGAGCAAGCTCGCCAACTCTCATTCCTGTCTGGAGTAAAATCTCGACAATAGCTGCCGAACGGGGATTGTCTCGAGCACAATCACGCAGGGCGCGATATTCCATTTTAGAAAGAATCCGGGGGGGAGTTGTTTCCCAGCGAGGATGAGAAACGCTTCTGGCCGGATCATTTTTTACTATTCCCTGAGAAACCAAAAAACGAAAAAAAGTTTTTATAGAATTAAGCTTTCGAGAAATTGATTTAGCAGTGTATTTTTTTGCCGCTAAATACTCCTTAAAACCTTCAATATGCTCTGAGGTAACTGAGGTTATCTGGGTTATCTGTTTTTCGCTTAAAAAACCCACAAGCTGCTCAATATCTTTCCCATATGCTACAATAGTAGCCGACGAGTGGTTTTGTTGTTTTAAAAAATCTATGAATTTTTGATGGGCAGCAAGAAGGTCTTTATCAAAGTTAACCATACCAGTATCCCATAATATCACGAGGGGTGCTAATTGTCAATAGAAAAATGAAAAAAAGGTTGCTTAGGATAATTATCATTTTTTTGGGAGTCATTCTTATAGGGAAATTTACCAAAGACCTTCGTCGTCTCCTTAGTGCTACCCAACAAATTAAAAAAGCAGAAGAAAGAGTGGCAAAGTTAGAAGAACAGAGAAAACAGCTCTCAGAAAAATATCAATATTACCAAACTCCGGAATTTATAGAAGAAGAGGCAAGAAACAAATTAAATATGGCAAATCCAGGAGAAACAATTGTTGTTCTTCCAAACAATCTAAACGAATTACTAAATCATCGTCAAAAATTCCAAGAAAATTCCCTACCCAACTGGAAGAAATGGTGGAAATTGTTTTTTTAAGTTGATATAATATACTTAATCTCGTGCGGGGTAGTGTACGGTGGCACGTGAGGCCCATAACCTCACAGGCTAGGTTCAACTCCTAGCCCCGCAACAAAGCTACTCTTTAGCTGATAGTGGCAGGGTAGCTCAGCTGGTTAGAGCGGGCGATTCATAACCGCCAGGTCAGCGGTTCGAATCCGCTCCCTGCCACTTTGTCGACAAGTTAAAATTAATAATCTAAAATAGGCAGTAATGTTAAAAAGAATTTTGGAAACAATTAAAGGTTGGTGGCGCAAATTAACCGGTAAGTAAACCGCCGGTGAGTTTGTGATGGTGTTTTAAAACTCGCCTGGCGGCGAGTTTTTTATTATAGGGCTGTCGGTTAATTGGCAAACCACGGGTCTCCAAAACCCGGACTCCCCGTTCGAGTCGGGGCAGCCCTGCCAAATGAAAAAGCGGGTTTTTTCTGGGTCAAGGCCAACAGGGAAGCTTCATCTGGGAAATTATTTGGGGGGAGTAAGGGGCTATTTAGCTTTACAGGAGAAGGTGGATTTTGATTGTATTTATGGGGTGATGGATCTTCACGGAATTACTACTCCTTATGATCCCAAAACCTACCAACAACAAATTTATGATGTAGTTTTAGATTATTTGGCTTGTGGTTTAGACCCTAAAAAGTGCCATTTAATGATTCAGTCCCAAGTACCGGAGCATTTAGAGCTTGCTTATTTGCTGGGGACGATTTATCCAGTTTCTCGGGTAGAACAATTGCCAACGTATAAAGATAAAAAGAAAGAAAATCCAAATTATATAAATGTTGGTCTTTTTTACTATCCGATTTTGATGGCGGCGGATATTTTAATTTACAAAGCAGAATTGGTACCTGTAGGAATAGACCAAGAGCCACATATTGAGCTAACACGGGAGATGGCAAGAAAATTTAACAAAATGTTTGCCCCAATTTTTCCCGAGCCCCAAAGATTTGCTACCCCTGGGGAATATGTACCGAGTTTGTTAGGCAAAGGAAAGATGAGTAAGTCGGTTAAAGGAAGCTATATTTTGCTAACTGACGATTTACAAACTATTCGTCGGCGATTGGCAGCGGCGCCAACGGATATTGGCAAAGGAAGAGAAGTGCCCAAAACCGGAGGCGTGGCGAACTTACTTACTTTGGTTGAGCTTTTTGAAGGTAAAGAAAAGCGCCGGGAATATGAAAAAGAATATTTAACAAAGGGAATAATGTATAAAGACTTAAAAGAAGAATTAGCCCAAGCAATTTATAAAGAACTGGCACCAATTCAAGAAAGAAGAAGGTATTTTGAGGAAAGACCAAAATTGGTGGCCGAGATTTTAGAAGAAGGCCGGGTTTATTGCTCAAAAATCGCCCAGCAAACTCTTATCGAAGTCAAAGAGGCAATGGGGTTGGTTTAACAAGAAAGAATGTGGTAAAATAGGTTGATGGCAAATTCTCCAAAACAAACTCCGGAAATTAAAAAATTCGAGTTTAAATTTAAGATAAACTTAAAAAATCTTTTGCTTTGGGCGTTGGTTTTGTGGGTAGGATTTTCTTTTTTGGTTTCTTTAAGAGTACAAACCTCGGGGAAAGGGAAAATCCCTTTATCTCAGGTTTTAAACGATATTAAACAGGGAAAAATTGAAAAAATTGAGGTTGAAGATAGCCGGCTTTATTTAACTTACAAAGATGGGCAGGTTTTTATTTCTCAAAAAGAACCGGGGGTGAGTTTTACGGAAACCTTAAAGTCAGCAGATATTTCTCCCCAAGAAGTTAATTTGGTGGTGAAAGATTTGCCAATGTCTGGGGCTCTTTTGGATATTATCTCAACTGTAGTTCCGGCGGCCCTTATGGTTTTTTTCTTTGTTTATCTTTTCCGCCAGGCAAAAGGGGCTCAAGAATCAATTTTTTCTTTTGGAAAATCAACCGCCCGAGTTTTTGCTAAAGGAAAACAAGTAGTAACCTTTAAAGATGTTGCCGGAGTAGACGAGGCAAAAAAAGAGCTTCAAGAGGTAGTTGACTTTCTAAAACATCCGGAAAAATACCGCCGGTTGGGAGCAAGGACACCAAAAGGAGTAATTTTAATTGGTCCTTCGGGAACAGGAAAAACACTTTTGGCTAAAGCAGTTGCCGGAGAAGCCAATGTGCCATTTTTTTCCGCCGCTGGTTCGGAATTTATGGAAATGCTGGTGGGTGTTGGCCCCGCAAGAATAAGAGACTTATTTGCCCAGGCAAAGAAAGCCGCCCCTTCAATTATTTTTATTGATGAAATTGACGCTATTGGTCGCCAGCGGGGTTTGGGAATTACCGCCGGGCATGATGAGCGGGAGCAGACCTTAAATCAGATTTTAGTGGAGATGGATGGATTTACGCCAAATGATGCAGTTTTAGTAATCGCCGCTACCAACAGAGGAGATTTGTTAGACCCTGCCCTGACACGGCCGGGAAGATTTGACCGCCGGGTGGTTTTGGACCTGCCTGATTTGGAAGACAGAAGGGCGATTTTGGCTATCCATGCCCGAGGAAAGACTTTTGAAAAAGATGTTGACTGGGAGGCAATTGCTCGCTCAACTGTTGGTTTTTCCGGGGCGGATTTGGAAAATATGTTAAATGAAGCGGCAATTTTGGCAGCCAGAGAAAACCGAAAAGCAATTACCATGAAAGATATTAACGAAGCGGCGTTGAAAGTAAAACTGGGCCCGGAGAAAAAAAGACTCCAAACTGATGAGGAAAGGAAAATGACTGCCTACCATGAAGCCGGCCATGCCGTTGTTTCTTATCATCTGCCCCATATGGATCCGGTTCAGCGGGTTTCCATTATTTCTCGAGGTTTAGCAATGGGCTTTACTTTAATTCCGCCAACAAAAGAGCGCTATACCGAGACAAAATCTCATTTGGAAGAAACAATTGCCTCCCTTTTGGGTGGCCGGGCGGCTGAGGAGTTGGTTTTCAACGAGCTTACGGCCGGGGCGGCTTCGGATATAGATAAAGCAACCCAAATTGCCCGGCAAATGGTAGTTGATTTTGGCATGAGCCAGTTAGGGCCAGTTTATTTAGGACCGCAGATGGAAGAAACGGAATGGGGAAAAGCCTGGTGGCAACCAACAGAGATTTCCCCAAAAATGGCGGCAAAAGTTGATGAAGAAATTAAAAGAATTGTTGATGGGGGTTACCAAAAAGCACTCCAGATTTTAAAAAAGCACCGGAAAAAACTTGACTTAGTTGCCAAAAAACTTTTGGAAAAAGAAACGATTGAGGGTGAAGAATTTCAGAAGTTGATGAAATCAGCGCCGAAATCCCGTAAAGTTTCTTGACACAAACCCATTTCTTTGTTAGATTTTAATTAATGCGAGTGTCTTTAAATTCTAAACAGGCAGATGGATTAGCAAATTTTTTCTTTGATATTGGTAAAGGATTAGTATTAAGCGGAATTGGCTCGGTGATAATTGTCCCTGAAGCAAGGCTGATAGCGGCATTTTTAAGCACTCTGACAGCGGTTTTTTGTGTTAAACTAGCTTTAAATTTATTGGAGGAGGCATAATGAGTATTACTCAGGCAGACTTAGCGACCGGAGTTTACATGTTTTTAGTGATGGGGGGAGTGATTACTTTAGTTGGGGGGCTTTTCGTTTATTTCGTTAAAAAATCTAAAAAGCAGTATGAATATAAATAATATTCTGGTTACCATTGCCATTGTTTTAGCGGCAATTAGTGGTTTTATTGTTTTTTATTTAATCCCCAGCGTGGAGAAAAAGAAACCACCAAGAAAGAAGAAACTCAAAAACTTAATGGAATCCTCAAAATGAAGTTTTCCAAAGAAAACAAAATTATTTTTTTTCTTGGTTTTTTGTTGGTTTTTGGGGGATTTTGTTTTTGGCAATATCCCTTTTTGAGGGGTTTGTTTTTGGCCTTGAGGAATAATCGGGAAATTATTTCACCGCTGGCTTTTTTGCCGAGCGAAGGCCAGATTTTGGGGGAAATTACTACTCTTGAGGCTAATTTTGATTTTGGTAGCATTCAACCGGAAAAAACAGTTTTGGCCCAGGGAGCTTATGTTTATGATTTGAGTCAAGGCCGGCTAATTTTTGAAAAAGATGCCCATCGCCAACTGCCCGCTGCCTCAACGATAAAAATTGTTACCGCGGCCGTGGCTTTAGATAAAGGAAATTTAAATGAGGAAATGACCGTTAATTGGTTTCCCACAGTAGTTGGCGAAAGCAGTATGAATTTGGGTTTTGGGGAGAAATTTAGCTTAGAGGAGCTTTTATATGGACTTTTGATGGTTTCCGGAAATGACGCTGCCGAAACGATTGCCCAAGGACTGGCGGGAAAAAGAGAAGTTTTTGTTGACTGGATGAACCAGTGGGCAAAAAAAGTAGGGGCAAAGAATACCAATTTTACTACTCCCTCTGGTTTGGATGAGGAAGGACAGTATACAACCGCTTATGATTTATTTTTATTCGGTAAAGAGGCATTTACTCGCTATCCAAAAATTTTAGAAATTTCCACTACCAAAGAAAAATATTTGCCAAAAACCGCTGGTCATAAAGCCTACCTGTTGCGTAATAAATTTTTGCTTTTGGATGAATTTCCAGTTTTGGCGGCAAAACCGGGACTGGGAGAGGGAAAAATGCTTTCTTTGGTGGCCCTACTTCAGAAAAACAACCGGAAAATTTTAGTGACCCTAATTCGCACATCCTCTTTGCGTCATGACCTTGACAAAATTTTAAAATTAATTTAAAAAAATTTATGCCAATTTTAGATTTTATTCTTCATATTGATACTCATCTGGGAGAAATAATTGCCCAATACGGGACGTTGACTTATTTATTTTTGTTTTTAATTATTTTTGTGGAGACTGGTTTGGTTTTTACTCCTTTTTTACCCGGTGATTCTTTGCTTTTTGCCGCCGGTGCTTTTGGCGCTGGTGGTTTTTTGAATATTTTTTGGCTAATTTTTTTGCTAATTTTAGCGGCGGTTTCGGGTGATACCTCAAATTATTGGATCGGTCATTTTTTTGGCAGAAAAATTTTAGCCCATCCAAAAATTCCTATTAATCCTAACCATATTAAAAAAACCGAAGAATTTTTTGATAAGTATGGAGGAAAGACAATTATTTTGGCCCGCTTTGTCCCGATCGTCAGAACCTTTGCCCCTTTTGTTGCCGGAATTGGAAAGATGAATTATTCAAAGTTTATTAGTTTTAATATTATTGGGGGAGTAGCCTGGGTTTTAGTAGCTTTGGGTGCGGGCTGGTTTTTTGGCAATATTCCTTTTGTCAGGAAAAATTTTTCCTTAGTAATTTTGGCGGTGATTTTAATCTCCCTTATTCCTATTTTTTGGGAAATTAAAAAGGCAAATGGGAAAAAAGCTCGTTAAAGTTTTTTCTTCATTTTTTTTAGGCTGCCTTTTGGGACTTCTTTTGATTTTTTTAATTTTAGGAGGGGCAGTATTTTTTGTTAAAGAGAAATATCAAGGAAAAGTTTATCCGGGAATTTTTATTTTTGGGAAAGAGGTTTCCGGAAAAACCGCTGCCCAACTTGAAGAATTTTTGAAAGAAAAAGATGAGGAAATTAAAAACTTAAAAGTTTCTTTTTTTTGGAAAAATGAAGAAGAAAAGCGCTGGGAGGTTACTCCCCAAATGATTGATTGGACGCTGGATTGGCCCTCAATGGTTAATGAGGCATTAACTAAAGGCCGGCAGGGAGGAGCAGAAGAGATTTTGAGTTTATATCGTTTGCTAATTTTTCCTTTAGGAATAAAACCAAATTTTAGCTATAGTCAAGAAAAGCTTGAAAAGTTAGTAGGGGAAATAGCAGCCGGAGTTGACCGGCCGGTCCAAGATGCTTTGTTTGAGTTTAAAAATGGGAAGGTGGTCAATTTTCAGGTTTCCAAAGAAGGAAGGGAGGTTGACCGCCCGCAAGTAAAAAAATTAATAATTTTGGCTTTTTCCCAACCTCGTGGAGAAAAAAACTTTATCCCCTTGGATTTGCCAGTTAAAATAATTGCCCCAAAAATAACCACCGAAAAAAGTAATGAGTTGGGAATTCGCCAGCTTTTGGCTGAGGGAGAATCGTTTTTTAAAGATTCCATTCCTTCTCGGGTTCACAATATTATTTTGGCTTCTTCTTATTTACACGGGGTAGTCATTCCCCCTGGAGAAGTCTTTTCTTTTGCCAAAAAAATTGGGACGATTTCTGCAGAAGTTGGTTATAAACCGGCTTATGTGATTAAAAATAAAGCCACGGTTTTGGAAGATGGAGGCGGAGTTTGCCAGGTTTCGACGACTTTGTTTCGGGCGGCGCTAAACGCTGGTTTGCCAATTGTCGAGCGAAAAGCTCATTATTACCGCGTCGGTTTTTATGAACAAGGAGGTTATCCGCCAGGTTTGGATGCCACTGTTTATCCTCCCTCGCCGGATTTGAAATTTAAAAATGATACTCCGGCCTACATTTTAATTCAAACAATTGTTGACAAAGAAGCAAAACGGTTGGTTTTTCAGCTTTACGGGACTGCGGACGGCCGGCGAGTGGAAATAAGCAAGCCAGTAATTCATTCGCAAACACCGCCCCCAGAGCCGATTTATGTTGATGAGCCAAGTTTGCCGGCAGGAGTAATAAAAAGAATTGATTCTGCCCATTGGGGTGCAAAAGTTTCGTTTACCAGAAAAGTTTTTAATGCCGATGGCAGTCTAAAAGAGGAGCAGACTTTTTGGTCAAACTATGTTGCCTGGCCGGCGGTTTATCAACGGGGAGGAGGGAGATAAAAGAGCAATTTTAGGATTGGCGAATTTGAAAAACTACCCACAGAGCCACCATTAAAGAAAGAGCAATTATGAGATAGGCGGTTAAGTTTGACATTTTAGGCCTTCCTGATAATTAAATAAATGGCGATAAAGACAACCGCGCTTAAGACTGAAGCCAGGGCTAAATACTCAAGATGATTCATTGTTACTCTCCTTTCAAAAGCCGTATTGCGCTATACAAAGAAATGATACCCCAAAGCAAGGAAGTTATCAACATGTTGTACTCGAAGGGTACATCGTTAACACTCCCTTAGTGTAATAAGTATATTCTATTGGTGTCTGGTAAGCAAGAGACTGATGAGGTCTTTGGAAATTGTAGAATATCAACCATTCAGTAAGAAGCCTGTTTGCCGAAGTAAGATCATCTTGAGCAAGATATACTTCAAAGTTTTCATCTTGAGCAATAAACTCTTCTTGGAGGGTTCTATTAAACCTTTCATTACAGGCATTATCCTTGGGTGTTTTTACCCTGGTAAACAGATGAAGAATCTTTAGCTTTTTTAAAGCTTCATCAAAGTATTTACTCCATTCCGAACCATTATCAGATAAGACTGCCGCTATTCTTCCTTCAACTAAGACATTTAACCTTAAAAGAAAATCAAAAGCTGATAAAGAAGAGGGGCTTTTGTAAACTTTAGCGTAGCCTATCTTGTGGAAATAATCCAAGGCAGTAAGAATATATCTTTTAACTCCCCAAGGCAGATAAAGAACAATGGTATCTAGACAAAAGAAAAAGGGTTTTTCTTTGCTTACTAAAAGTGAGGGGTTAATATTGATGATCTTTAATTTCTTTTTTCCTTTGTTTTTTGCTTTTTTAGTCCTGATTTTATCATTTCTTGCTTTATCGGGATATAAATGATACTTTTGAATTACCTTCTGAAATTGCCAGGAAGAAAGTTTCTCTCCTTTTTCTTTTTGATAAAAGAAAGAAAGCTTTTCTTTGCCTAAGAATATATATTGTTTCCTAAATCTTTTAAGCTCCTCTTCTTTTTCCTCACTTAATAAAGGCTGTCTTTTTCTTTTAGGGGTTTTAGATTTATTCTTTAAGGAGGATAGATCATTGGGTTGGTATCTTTTAGACCATTTGTAGAAAGTAGGTTTGGAGATTTTAAATACTCTACAGGTTAAAGAGACATCCTTAAATTTAAAAAAGAAATCTAAGAAAGCTAATCTAAATTTAATTTGAGGGTCATTTAAATCTCCCATATGATGGTACCTCCTGGCTACTAAATTTAAAAAACTATATGGGAGATTATATCTTAAAGAAAAACTACCGGCACTATTTAAAAGATTTCTATCTCTTCTCATCGTTTAACTCCCTGATATAGTTTGATATAGGAGTGTCAACGATGTTTTTCATCTTCTGCACATGTCCTTGGCCGAGGATAAACTTTGCTTTGCCAGAATTGGGGTGATTATCCCTGCAGCTAGCCAAGCAACGGCAAAATTAACACAAAATTCAGAGATGATTTTTCGCTGATTTAAGTTGAGCCCTTTCACCAAAAAGATAATATCAGGAGGATAAGTTTTTTGTCAACTGAAACTTGACAAAATTTCCGAATTTCTGTAATATGGAAAGTTAGAAAGGGGGTCTCCGACCTCTCGGAGGGAGGAAAATGCCCTATTTAGTCCAGGAAGAGCTGGTAAAGATTCAACCAAAAGGATTATTAACCATTCCCAAAAAATTGCGGGAAGAATTGGGATTTGTGGAAGGGGAATTTGCCCGGGTGAGAGAAGAAAAAGGCAGGCTAATAATTGAACCGGTTCGCACTCTGCCTTATCGGGTGCGGAGTTATTCCCAGGCTGATTTGGAGGAATTTTTTGCTGAGGACGAACAAGAAACAAAGCTTTTAAAAAAGAAAGGCTTGCTTAAGTGAAAAAAGCCCCAATTGTGATTTTCAACGCTTCAGTAGTTCTGGCTGGCTTGAGATCGCCTAAGGGTGGCTCGGGAAAAGTTTTGTCATGGGCAAAAGAAAGAAAAATCCAAGAGGTAATTAGCGAGATTATTTTAGACGAAGTTATTCGTCATGTCTCTAAAATTGAGCGGGAAGAAAAGTGGGTTTTAAAATATTTAGGAAGTATTTTTAGAAAAATCTTCCCTCCTCCCCAAAAAGAAAATGTTGAAGCTTATAAAAATATTGTTAAGGATTTAGGCGATGCTCACGTTTTGGCTTCAGCCAAAGAGGCAAAGGCAAATTTTTTAGTCACTTTAGATAAAAAGCATTTGCTGGTTTTAAAAAATAAAATAGATGATTTTGAAATTGTCACCCCGGGGCAATTAATTGAAAAAATTAGTAACAAGATAAAATAATTAAAAAGTATGGAAAAATTAGTTTTGATTGATGGCCATGCCCTCCTTCATCGGGCCTATCATGCTTTTCCAACGACCTTGCGGACAAGAAAGGGAGAAATTGTTAATGCTGTTTATGGATTTACCCGAATTTTACTGACAGTTTTAAAAGAGCTTCAACCAGAATATGTGGCTGTTGCCTTTGACTTGCCGGTGCCAACTTTTCGCCATAAAGAATACGTTGGCTATCAGGTCCAGCGGCCGGAAATGGATAAAGAACTTAAAGGACAAATCCAAAGGGTTTGGGAAGTGGTAAAGGCTTTAAATATTCCTATATTTACCGCCCCAGGGTTTGAGGCTGATGATATTATCGGCACGCTCGCCTTTCAGGCCCTTGCTAAGAATCAAGAATCAAGAATCAAGAATCATGGAAAAAAAACCCACAATTCACAATTCATAATTCATAATTCAAATCTTGAAGTAATTATTGTTACCGGAGATAGAGATATTATGCAGTTGGTAAGAGAAGGGGTGAGAGTTTATGCCCCGGGAAAAGGTTTTTCCGAGGGAGAATTTTTTGACCGCCAAAAAGTTAAAGAAGTTTTAGGAATTTGGCCGGAGCAAGTAGTTGATTATAAGGCTTTGGTTGGTGATGCCTCGGATAATTATCCGGGAGTCCCAGCGATTGGGCCAAAAACGGCGATTAAGCTTTTAGAGGAGTTTAGAGATTTAGGAAATATTTATAAAAATCTGAAAAAAATTGCTCCTTCAATTGCCCAAAAACTAATTACCGGTAAAGAAAGCGCTCAATTGTCAAAAAAATTGGCAACGATTGTTACCAACGCGCCGGTAAAATTAAATTTAAAAGCCTGCCGGTTGAAAGATTATGATCCGCAAAAGGTTCGCCAGCTTTTTGAAGAGTTGGAGTTTAAAAGTCTGTTAAATAAATTGCCAGCTCAAGAAGTGGAAAAAGCAAAACCCAAAACCGAACAAATACCTTTGTTATAGTGAGTTTTGGATTTTTCTTTTTGAAATTTTATATGTATATTTGCTATTTGACATTTTATATTTAATATTTTTATGAAAATTGTTTTGGTTCATGATTATTTTAAGGAATATGGTGGGGCGGAGCGGGTTTTGAAAGCCCTCCACGAAATTTGGCCCCAGGCGCCAATTTATACGATTTTCTGGAAAAAAAATTCTCCGGCAGGAAAAGCTTTTGCCGGGGCAAAAATTATTCAAAGTTGGTTTGGATATTTACCCTTTTGCGATAGACTGATAAGCCCCTTGCGTTTTTTAATTCCTTTGATTTGGAAAAGTTTCGATTTTTCTGGCTATGATTTGGTAATTTCTTCTGCCAGCTGGGCGATTACTAAAGGGCTCGCCGGAGGCGAGACAAAAGAAATTTGTTATTGTCATACGCCACCGCGTTATTTATATGGTTTTGAGACTTCAAGAAATTGGCAGCAAAATCCGCTGGTTAGAATTTATGCGGCGGTGATTAATTTTTTTATGAGGCAATATGATTTTCGCCAGGCGCAAAAAGTAACGATTTTTGTTGCCAATAGCCGGGGAGTGCAAGGGCGAATTGCTAAATTTTATCGGAGGGAAAGTGTGGTGATTAATCCACCAGTAGAATTAAAAATCCAAAATCCAATCCGCCAGCTGGCGGACAAAATCCAAAATTATTTTTTGACCGGGGGGAGGTTGGAGAGGGCGAAGAATTTTGATTTGATAATTAGGGCTTTTAATAAATTAGGATGGCCATTAAAAATTTATGGCCGGGGAAGTCAGGAAAAATATTTGCGCCAGCTTGCCTCAAAAAATATTGAATTTTTAGGCTGGATTTCTGAGAAAGAAAAATGGCGGCTTTTGGTAGGAGGCAAAGCTTTTGTTTGCGCCGCCACTGATGAGGATTTTGGAATTACCCCGGTTGAAGCCCAAGCCGCCGGTCGGCCAGTGATTGCCTTTCGGGGAGGAGGATATTTAGAAACAGTTGTTGAGGGGAAAACGGGAGAATTTTTTGACGAACTTAGTGAAAAAAGTTTAATCGCTGTTTTAAAAAAGTTTGCTCCTCAAAAATACCAAAAAAAAGATTGTCTTGCTCAGGCGCAAAAGTTTTCTAAAGAAGAATTTAAAAAGAAAATGTTAAAATTAGTAAGGGGGATAAATGCCGGAACTACCTGAGGTAGAAACCATTAAGCGAGTTTTAGAAAAAGCAATTGTTGGTAAGACAATTAAAAATGTTGAGGTTCGCAAGGCAAAAATTTTTCAAGGAGAACCTCAGGAGGTAATTGGCAGAAAAATTGAAGGGATTGAGCGCCGGGGAAAAATGCTAATAATTAAGCTTTCTGGGGATAAGGCGCTGGTGGTTCATTTTAAGTTGACGGGGCAAATGGTGTGGATAGAAGAAAATCCAAAATCCAAAATCCCTGCCTCGCCAGCAGGCAGGCAAAATCCAAAATTTGTTATTTTGGGCCATCCAATTCCTTTTGCGGGTACCGAATTGCCAGCAAAAACGACCCATGTGATCTTTGACGTTAACGGAGGGCCTGCCCGCCAACCGGCGGGGAAGCTTTTTTATAACGATTTAAGGCAGTTTGGTTGGATAAAAGTAGTCAAATTGGACCAATTAGACAAATTGGACCAATTAGGACCTGAGCCTTTTGATAAGGAGTTTACGGTGGAGTATTTGGAGCGGATTTTTTCTCGGACCTCAAAGCCAATAAAACTGGTTTTGATGGACCAAACAAAAATTGCCGGAGTAGGGAATATTTATGCCAACGAGGCTTTGTTTGAGGCTGGGATTTTGCCAACAAGACCGGCAAAGAAATTAGGAAATGAAGAAATTAAGAAATTAAGGGAGGCGATTATTAAAGTCTTGGAAGAGGGGATAAAATACGGTGGCTCTTCGGCAAAGGATGAAGCTTATATTAAACCAACTGGCGAGCCGGGAAGTTATCAGCAGCATTTTCGGGTTTATCAGCGAGCAGGAGAAAAATGCCAAAGATGCGGAACGATTATTAAAAGAGTAAACTTGGGAGGAAGAGGAACTTTTTGGTGCCCGACGTGCCAGAAATGATTTTAAAATCTTTAAGTCTTCAAAATTTTCGCAATTATTCTCAGCAAGAGTTTATTTTTTCTTCGGGGATAAATTTAGTGGTTGGGCCAAACGCGGTGGGAAAAACAAATTTGTTGGAGGCAATTTTCCTGCTGGCGACTGGAAGAAGTTTTCGGGCGCAGGTGGAGGCGGAGATGATTAATTACAATAAGCAAATGTCAAATGTCAAATTACAAATGACAAATGGAGAAGAATTGGAAATAATTTTAACCAGGGGGGAGATAAATGGGAAAAGGGTGGCGAAAAAGATTTACAAAGTTAATGGGGTAAATCGGCGGATGGTCGATTTTGTTGGTCGCCTGCGGGTGGTTTATTTTGGACCTGAGGATTTGGAGATTGTGGTTGATAGTCCGGCGCGAAGAAGGGATTATTTAGATTCGGTTTTGGAACAAGTAGATAAAGAATACCGGCGTGCCTCTTTATCTTATAAAAAAGGCTTGCGTCAGCGAAACAAACTTTTGGAGCAAATAAGGGAAGGGGGTAAACCGCGAAGCGTTTTGTATTTTTGGGATAGGCTTTTGCTAGAAAATGGCGAGTTAATTACTAAAAAAAGGGAAGAATTTATTAATTTTGTCAACCAGCAGCCGGCTTATTTTGAGAAATTGGAGCTGGTTTATGATAAAAGTATTATTTCTCCCCAAAGGCTGGAGCAATATGCTGAGGAGGAGGTAGCGGTGGGGATGACACTGGTTGGACCACATCGGGACGACTTCGTCGTCCAAATCCAAAATCTCCCGCCTTCCGGCGGGACCCCGCCAAAGGCGGTGGCAAAATCCAAAATTCAAAAAGAGCTTTCGGCTTTCGGCTCGCGAGGAGAGCAACGGACGGCGGTTTTTTGTTTGAAATTGGCGGAAATGGAGTTTATTACCCAAAAAACAGGCCAACGACCAGCTCTTTTGCTTGATGATATTTTTTCCGAGTTAGACCACCAAAGACGAAAGCATTTGTTGGAAGTTATTCCCCGACAGCAAACAATTATTACCACCACCGACTTACACTTGGTTGAGCCAGAGGCAAGAAAAAAGATGGAGGTAATTACTCTATTGCCCCCTTAATGTGGAAATAAGAGTATCCCTAATTGCCCACCTCCCGATAACTTTTGTTTCGGGGTCGTATTCTACCCCACCACCAATTATTACAAGCTTATTGCCTAAAACGGTTACTATACCTCCGCTACCGCCTTGGCAGTAGCCGCTTTCAACTGCAATTTGGAGGGCTTTTATATTACCGAAAAGAGCTTCCTCATAGAGGGGTCGGCAATCAGCAACTTCAGTGTTTCTTTTTAAAAATTCTTCTCTTTTGGAACCTCCCCGATAGTCAAAGACGCTTACGTAAATATAAGAGGAAATCGAATGCCCCTGATAATCCGAGATGTAAGTAACTTTGGTGCATAAATTGTCGTTGTCGCAAGTAGCTCCAGGAGGAATCTTAAAAGAAACGCCATCGTTTAAAACAGTTTTCCAGTCAGTAGTCGGGAGGATAGGAATATGCTTTAACTGGGGAGTAGGTAGGGATTGGGTGGGAGATAATGAAGGAGGTTGGGTTGGTTCTGGCGTAATAGTTGGGGCTGGGGTAGTTTTGGTTTTTGAGGTGACTGGCACGATTTTTGGTTGGCTAAGAGATTTGCCGAGGAAAAAGCCAATAGTTCCAGCAAGAACAATTAACAAAATCCCCGCAGAAACCAAGGGGAGTTTGGATTTCCAACCTGCGTTGGGCAGAGCCGCATAAGAAGTTTGATTGATTTCTGGTTGTGATGGTAAAGTATTTTCTTCCATATTTATATTTTAACACCTAATTTTTCCTTTACAAAATTACCAATTTTTTGGGCGGCCTCCCTGGTCTTTTCTGCTTCGTCTCGGGTTCTTCCTACCAGCCAAGAAAACAGATCTCTGATATCGCAAAACCGAGAAGAATTATTTTTTAAAAACCATTGCCGTTAAAAAATCAAATCCCAAAGAAGTTTCGGATATTGACAAATTGTGGATAACTTGATAGATTAAAGTTGTCTTTTTAAACATTGCCTGCCCCAAAAGTCTCCAATGAACCAAAAGAGAATTTGGCAAACTGTCTTAGAAAACCTAAAAATAACCCTTTCCTTAGCCAACTTTACCACTTGGTTTCCAAAAACTTTTATCGTCGAAATAAAAGTCCTAGACAGCGAAAGACAAATAGTAAAAATAGGTTGTCCAAACCTTTTTACTAGCCAAACAATAGAAAACCGCTATTATGGACTAATAAAAGAGAACCTTGACCAAATTACCGGCAAAAAAAATGATTTAGTTTTTGTTGTAAAAGAAGCACCCAAAAAACTCCAGCTTCAAAAACAACCCTCCGCTCCCCTGTTTGAAAAACCTCAAGAAAAACTAGAGGTGGAGGCTATAATCCAAGCAGGATTAAGGCCCGACTTTAATTTTGAAAATTTTGCAGTCTCTTCTACAAACCAAATGGCTTACGCCGCTGCTCAAGCAGTTGCAAAAACCCCGGGAAAAGCTTATAATCCCCTTTTTCTTTATGGAGGGGTGGGCGTAGGCAAAACCCACTTAATGCAGGCGATTGGAATTGCTATTCTTAGCAAAAACCCCCGTACAAAGTTGGTCTACTGCACCGGCGAAGAATTTACCAACGAAATCGTTGAGGCGATTAGAAAAAAAACGACCGACGAGTTTAAAAGGAAATACCGTACGGTTAAAGTTTTGTTGGTTGATGATATTCAGTTTATTGCCGGCAGAGAAAAGGTTCAAGAAGAGTTTTTTCACACCTTTAATGCCCTTTGGAGGGTTTCCAACCAAATTGTACTTACTTCTGACCGCCCCCCCTCGGAAATTAAAAAACTTGAAGCAAGATTGCGCTCTCGATTTGAAGGAGGATTAATTGTTGACATTCAGCCGCCAGACTTTGAACTTCGCACGGCAATTTTGTTAATTAAAGCTCAACAAAAAGGAATCCATCTCTCGATAGACCTCGCCAAGCTTATTGCCGGAAACATTACTTCCACCCGGGGACTGGAGGGATTTTTAGCAAAAATAATAAACGAAACCCAGACAAGAAATATTCCCCTAAGCAGCGAGTTGATAACTGCCCTTTTAGGAACCAGCAACGGAGGTGAAAGCTACCGAAGGCCAGTAAAACCAAGGGAGATTATTTCCTCTGTCGCTAGTTACTTTGATATAAAAGTTTCTGAACTGCTGGGAAGCAAAAGGCTAAAACAAATTGCTCTTGCAAGGCAAATTTCTATGTATCTTTTAAGAAACGACTTAAAACTACCCCTAATGGAAATTGGACGCCTACTTGGAGGCAAAGATCACAGCACAATTATCCACGGAGTGGAAAAAATTACCAAACTTCTTCCTGTTTCTGAGGATTTACGTGTGGATATTGCTGAGATAAGAAAAAGGCTTTACGGCCAGTAATCCACTTATCCACAAAAAATAAAATTTTATCCACAAGGTTTTAAACAATAACAAAATAGAACAAATAGATTTAGACGAAACTTTTTTCCACTTATCCACAAAACCTACTATTACTACTATCTTAAAATACCTCTTGATGAAATTTTTCCCAAGTGTTATTATTAAAAAAATGAAACTGACTGTTCTTCAAGAAAACTTAAACAAGGGTCTGTCTTTAACAAGCCGTTTGGCAACCTCTCGCGCTCAAGTTCCTGTATTAAACAATGTCTTGCTTTTAGCGGAAAAAGGACAATTAAAACTTTCGGCGACAAACTTAGAAATAGGAATTAATTATTGGCTAGGGGCAAAAGTCGAAAAAGAAGGGGCAATTTCTATTCCAGCAAAAACCATAACAGAGTTTGTTTCTCTTCTTCCTTCCGGAAAAGTTGTTTTAGAAGTAAAAGATAACAGTCTTAGTGTTTCTTCGGATTCTTATTTAGCCAATTTTGTAGGCTTACCTGCTTCAGAGTTCCCAGCAGTTCCTACTTTAAAAGAGGAAAAGACTTTTTCCTTTTCCTCTGAGGAGCTTTTAAAAGGAATTTCTCAAACAGTTTTTGCTGCCAGCCAAGATGAAGGAAGACCAGTGTTAACCGGAGTTCTTTTTCAGCTTAAAGGTGAGGATTTAGTTTTGGTGGCAACCGATGGCTATCGGCTTTCTTTCAAAAAAATGAAGTCAAGTAAAAGTCTTAAGGAAGTGAAAGAATTTCAAAAAGGGTTAATTATTCCCGCCAAAGTTTTAGGAGAAGTAGAAAAAATCATTGGTATTTCCCCGCAAAAAGAAGAAATTAGCTTGGCAATTACTTCTTCTTCTAATCAGATAATCTTTGTTACCCCCCAAGCAGAAATTGTTTCCCGTTTAATTGAAGGAAGCTTTCCTGAATTTGAAAAAATCATTCCCGAAAAATGGGAAACGAAAGTTGTTTTAGAAAAAGAAAGTTTTTTGCGGGCTGTTCGGACAGCTTCAATTTTTGCTCGAGAGTCAGCAAACATTGTAAAATTCAAAATTCAAAATTCAAAATTCAAAATTAGTGCTAATGCGCCCCAGGTGGGAGATAATTTGATTGAACTAGAAGCAAAACAAGAGGGAGAAGAAAATTCAATTGCCTTTAATTCCCGGTTTATATTGGATTTTTTAAACTCTACCGAAGCAAACGAGATTTCTTTTGAGATGACCACTCCTTTAAATCCGGGAATTTTCCGACCAGTTGGCGATTCTTCTTATTTTCATATTATTATGCCAGTTAGGGTTCAGGAATAACTTAGGGTAAACCAAGAAGCCAGTTAATTTTTTCTTTTTCCGTGTCTACTCCTATTTTTTTAAGCTTTTGAAGAACCTCATTTTTTATGAGTGATATCTGTTCTTCTTGAGATAGCGAAGATAAAGAGTCAATAATCAACCTTGCTCGAATTTCTTTTTTTTGAAAGTCATAAACTACCACATAGTTTTTACTTTTTAACGGAAGAGCGGAAAGCCATGGTTTTTCTTTATACAAAGAAGAAAAGACTTCATCAAAGGCAATGTCGTTTTCCTCTTCCTTTTTTTCAGAGGGAGTTGTTGGCTTTTCGCGAGTAGTAAAGGACAAAACAAAAAACTCTTTTTCCCGAAATTTTAGTTTAACCTTATATCTGGTTTGGGGAGAAAGGGATTCTTTGGGAGTAATCTTTAAAACATTAGATTCACTCCATTCCAAGTTGCAACCAAAAGAAGGTTCGCTTGCAACAGAAAAAAACACCTGTTGATTTTCATTTATTTTGTTTTTAAAAACAAACTTAATTGATATCTGAGTGTCTACGGCATTTTCGTTTTCTCCGGGAACAGTGAAGAGTATTTCTGGAAGAGTTGTTACTTCTTTTTCTCGAGTCTTAACGAACCACAGAATAGCGACTAAAAACGAAAGCGCTCCTATTAACAACATTGTATTTTTAAATTTTGATTTGTCTTTCATTTCTTTTATTTTACATCATTTTAGACAGGCCTATGGTTTTCCAAAACCATAAATATTTAAGCCAGGCAGATTCTGAACCCTTCCATTAGAAACTGTGTAGGTGTGAGTGGTGGTGGAGCTGTCGGCGTCAAGGGTTGTTATATAATCCGGCGTAACCTCTTCAATAATTGCTACATGGTGAGGAACTTCCTGGGAAATATGAGGAACAGTTAAAAACAGGACATCTCCCGGTTGGATTTGGCTTATGTCTGTATCGGCAGGAAGGAATTTTCCCTGGGAACGGAACCATTCAGCTAGACTAAGACTTGAGATATACACCGGAACATAATGGCCTGTTTCGTTGTAGGATTTAATCACTAGCCAGCTACACCAAAAGAGATTAATTGACTGATTTGGATCGCCTTTACAGCCTGGCGGATAGTTTTCTTTATAAACACACGGTCGAGGGTTCTGTTTAAAAAGTTCTTCGTCGAAAAGTTCTGGATACAAAGAAGAGCGATTGTAAAAATCCCAAAAACCCCGAGAGAGCGAGGCCACAATTTCTCTTGCTCTTTGTACAATTTCTGCGCCGTCACTGTTGAGGGTTACTGAGGATTTTTGGACGACTATTTCTCCCTTGGCATTTTTGGCGCTTACAGTGACGAGGTTTTTAATCTTAGTTTTTTCATTAACTCCACTTTTGGTCTTTGCGGAGTAGGCAAAAACAATTGAACTACCTCTACCGTTTAAAGAAAACTCAGGCCAGGTAATTTTGTTTCCGTCTAAAACGCCACCGTTTCCAATAGAAAAACTTTCCAAATAGTTAAGGTCTATTTCATCTTCTACTCTCACCTGAGTTAAATTTTCTTCTCCGGAAACAATAGTGATTTCGTATTCTATTTTTTGATTGGCTCCTACGGGAAATATGGGTTTGGCAGTTTTGACTACCTGAAGAGGAGTTTTTTGACCAGGAATCATGGTTGAATAAACAAAGGCTCCCTGTTGGGAAATTGCCACAAAGAAAGAAAGCGCTGCTATTAAGGGGAAAATAAGAATAAAAATCCACGAAGGAAGCGTAGGGGCGGAAGAAGTTGCGTAAGAGAAGTTGGTAACGAAGTCTCCTGTTGACCTTAAAAAATTATTTGCCCCATCAGTTAGTTTGATTAAAATGGTCTTTTGGGAAAGAATTCCCAAAATAGCAGAGCCGGCACCTACTACTCTGAAAAAAAGAGCGATTATCGGAGATATTGGTAGGATAAGGGGAAGAGCAAAAAGAGCGGCTCCCCCGGCAATTAACGCTTCTGGTTTTTCTAATAACCTTTTAACTCCTCTTTTAGCTAAGCTGAGAATGTTGGGGAGAAAAGAGACTAAGGCGACTACCCACCCCGGAGGGCCGGCAGCCACTGCCGCTCCGCCTGCGGCAAGAGAAATACCTAACTTAGTTAAAGCCCAGGAGGCTAGCTTTTTTGCCCCGGTTTTAATTGCATCTCCGAGCGCTGTTTTCCCAAGCCAAACTAAAATTGGCTGAACTAATTTTTGATAAGCAGCGCTTTTAAGGGCGGGGAAACTTTGGATTTTACCAAAAGTAAGTAGACGAACAATTTTATCCGGTAAAACAAAACTGATAATTCTTCCTGAAGGAGTGGGAATCCATTGATGAATGCGAAGAAAAATTCCTAAGCGGTTTAGCCCTTCCCGCAGACTCCAACCATAGCCTTTTTGTTGATACCAAGCTGGTGAAGGAGAAAGCCTAGGAAGCCATAATCCTGTTTTTGGTTCCTGGATTTGCCGACTACCGATTTTTTTAGAAAACTCATGATAGTGACGAAAAATAAAGCTTAAGACCCTATGGGAAGTTTCAAATCTTTTGAGGGCTTCTTGTTGGTTTTCTAGTTGGCCAATTTTTGGGTGATTTGAGGACAGCCCTGCTTCCTGAAGGGTACTGATGCTTTCTTGAATATCTTTGCTGGTTAATCCTTCCAAAACCGCCTTTTTTATTTCTTCAGGGACATTTTCTGGGGCAATTTTTACCATCCATTGAAGAGGTTTAACTATCGGAGTAAAAACAATTTTTTTAACAGCACTAACCGCTGTTGGTGGATGAAGAAGGGTAAAAATAGGCTTAAAAGCAACTCCTTGGGGTTCGGAGGTAAGTTTAGCAATTACCGAAGGAGGAATTTTTTCGGAAATGGGTGGCGGAGGAGGGGAGGTTGGAATGGGCCGGGGGGTAGCGGCTAATTCTGCCGCTAAAGGCCGGGTGGTTTGCGCCAACCGACTAATTGATCCCGGCGATAATTGAATTTCCGAAGGAAGACTTTCCTGGATTGCTGCTTGAAGAGCGGCTTGATATCCTTCCTGTTTTACTGTTTCTTCAAATGCCTGAGGATGAGCTACTTGAGGAAGGGTTTCTGCTGCCCTTTCGGTTACCTGTTGGCTGACTGCTTTTGCCAGATAGGGATTTTTGATTTTTTTTGAGATTTCTTCAAAAATTGCTCGGTAGTATTCCCAATAAGAAGGATCGGCTTTAATTTGCGCTTCTTTGGCTGCCAGATGTTTTTCATAGGCGGCAACCAGCTCTTTTAGATGTGGGGGGACGCTCGGCGGGAATTCCCCATCTTCAATTTTTTTCAAAATCTCTCTTATTGCTTGGAATGCTTTTGAAATAAATTCCGGGTCGGCGGGGTCTAAATTTAAGAGGTTTGCAACCTGAGAAATTGCTTCTGCCCTAGGAATCTCAAGGGGCCATTGTGGAGAAGCTAAGTAATAAACAAAAGCCTCAAGTTGTTGGTAAAGCTTTTTTTCCTCCATTTTATTTTAATGATATCATAAAATTAAAAGGGGTTTTTGTTCGAAGTTTCTTGCTGGTTTTTTTGTGCTTGGGCCAAAACTTCTTCTGGTTTGGTAGTAATAAGTTGATGTTCTTCGGGGGAAGAAACCACCCTTATAGCCACATGGTTTGCTCCGGCGAAAAACAAACCCTCGCCAACGTCTGCTGACAATAAAAGATGTTTTTCTCCCTCGGAAAGATAAAAAACCTCACCTACTTTTTCAATTGCTGCCGGCGATTGCTTCATTAGAATTTGTAAAGAAGAGTTGGTTACTACCGCTTTTCCATAATCAGACGCCAAAAAGTCTTCTACGTCTTGAGTAGCCGTGGCTAGTCCCAAGAAATATTTTCTTGCCCGCTTAGCTACTGAGTAAAGAAAATTAGCCGAATCAGGATATTTCATTAAATACCAAGCTTCATCGACAATCAGAATTCTTTTTTTCATTTCTCTTTTAATTTTTGTCCAGATATAGTCTAAAATAATAAACATTGCAATCGGCCGAAGCGCTTCTTCTAATTCTTTGATAGAAAAAACAGTAAACGGATTTTCAAGGTTAACGGTAGAGCGTTGGTCAAAAATACCCACAAAGCTTCCCTTGACAAATTTTTCCAGGCGAGAGGCTAAAGACGCTGCTTGGGGTTCTTCCATTCCTATTAAAACCTTGTAAAGATCTTCCATTAGGGGCGGTTCGTTTTTTTGAGTTGCCGGGTCAGGGGTAATTCCTTTCATTTTGTAGGTTTGGACTAACGCCCGGTCCAAAATTGCTTCTTCTACAGGGTTAAGTTCTCCCATAATTATTTTAAAAAGGGAGTGGAGAGAAAGGATTTTTAACCCTAGTTCGTTCTCTTTTTCATCATAAACTGCTGATAGGTCGAAGGGATTAATTTTCGCTTTCGAGTCAAAACCAAAAACAATATATTCGCCGCCAACCGCTTGTGCTAAGGTTTTATATTCTGCTTCTGGGTCGATAACAATAATTTCTGTTCCCAGCATTAAAGAACGCAAAGCTTCAAGTTTAATCAAATAACTTTTTCCACTTCCCGACTTTCCAAACACGACGCTATTGGCATTTTCTAAGGCAAAGCGGTCAAAAACAACCAAAGAGCCGTTGTGTTCGTTAATTCCGTACATAACACCCTCGTTGGCTGTCAACTCCGAAGTGGTAAAAGGAAAGGTGGTTGCCAGTGAAGTGGTGTCCATATTTCGGGTAATCATAAGTTTGTCAATACAGGTAGGAACTGTGGTTTTAAAACCTTCTTCCATTTGGAGGGTGGCGTGTTTTGAAATAATCATTAAGGAGCTTAAGGCGGCAATAACTTGGCGAGAAATTTGATTTAACTCCTCAAGGGAGTCGGCGGGAATAGTTATATAAAGACCAAATTGGAAAAATCTTTCTGCCCCCTTTACCAACTGTTCCTGGAGTTGTCGAGCGTCTTCGAGCTTGGCAACGGTTGCCGGGTCAGGAAGTCTTCCTTTTTCTGCGGTAATTTGGAGCTCTGCTTCCATTTCGGCAATTTTCCGGCGCAACTCGTCTAAAACCCCCCTTCCTTCAACAGGATAAATATACATCGCAATTTCCAAACTATGGTCAAAATTTATTAAAGGAGCCAACCAGTTAGCGGAAACAAACCTTGGATAACCGGCAACAAAAAGAGTTCGAAAATACTTGCTGCCAATTTTAAGGTAGTCAAAATCAACCTCGATTGCCCCTGGGGCGATAATGTCTTTGACAGAAACAACTCCCTTTTCCAGGGCGCTAATTTCCTCGTTTTTGTTAGGAAGCGGATTGGTTTTTGGCAAATTTTGGTTTTTTAGAAATGGCAGTTTCATCTCAAGTTGATTCTTTAACCAATTTATTAATTTTTTCAAAAACTACCCGATGAGTTTCTCCTTGCGTTTTTTCTTCGTTGTCCTGAGGCTCATTTTTATAGTTTTCTTGGGGCCTTATCTGGGAAAAAGCAGGCGAGGAAACAGAGCCTTCCGAGATGGAAAGATTTTGGGGGAAGATTGCCTGGACCATTGGTTTTTGATAACCTTCCGGCTCACCAAGTTGTTGGCCAACAGACTGGGGATTGTAAATTTCAAAAAAGAGTTTTATTAGCTCTTTAGTTTCCAATTGTCTTCCCTTTAAGCCAACGCGCTTCAGCAATCTTAAAATATGGTCCCTTTTGGGAAAAAGATTAATTTTTGCCTTTTCTAAAATATAGGTTTTGTCAAGGGGAAGTTTTCTTTTTCCCGGAGAAAAAGATGTAGTTAAAGCTTTTACTGCGCCTATTTCTATAACGCTCATTGGGACAACGATATAAAATTTCTTGTCTAAAACATTATTTTTTCTTACTGTTTCGCTGACAAATTTTGCGTATTTGGCGATTTTTTCTTTAATCAACGGCCGCGTTTCTTTTTTCTCTATCTCTTTTAAATAGTTAAGATAAGAGCTTACGTCTTTTATTTGGGAGCGGATAACAATTTGAATCGGAAAGTTTAGAGAGTTTAAAAAGCTGGCATAAGCATAAATTATTGCTTCCTGTTCTTTTTCTGACAAAAGTTCGTAATTTATTGAGGTAACTTCAATGACTAAACAGGCGCTGCCATCTTTAAGAATAACAATTCCCTCTTTGATATCTTCAATTTCTAAATGGTCTTGAGTAGTGGCAAGAATTGCTTGGGCAGGTATCATAGTAATTTAAAACTTAAAACTTAAAATTTAAAATTTTAAGACTTAATCACTTTTATTTTGCACGGATTTCAAAGGGAGGGATTAACTCCCCTTTTGCTTCAAATTTAATTATATCAAAGTTTAAGCCTTCTTTTTCGACTTCCATTTCATATTGGCCGTTTTCTAGGGGGGTAGCGATAATGAACTGTCCCAGTCTGTTGGTTTTCAGAGCGCGGACAGGCATTCCTTGGCTATTTCTAATTTCTAAAATTGCTCCCTCAACAATTTCTCCGTTTTTGTCAAACACCATTCCGCTAATAATATTTGCTGCTGGCGGAGGAATAGGAATGGGCAGTTCTTTGCTTGTTTTTGCTTCAACTACTGGCTTTCTTGGTTTTTTTATTTGGGGATAAACGAGAGATTCAAGAGGGGGTTTGTTAATTGTTTTTTGGCGTGGTTTTGGTGGAGAAATATGAGTCTTAATCTCTTGGGCCTCTTGAGGGGGAAAATTAAATGGCGGGGGAGTTTGTTTTATTGAGGCCCCGGAAGTTGGAAAAAGGGTGGCGATTTGCTTTAAAAATTCTTCCTCTTTTTGATCTAGAGGATTTTTAGTTCCATCTTGAGGGAGGGTAGTTAAATATTGCTGCATTTGAAAAATATCGGCCGGGAGGGTTTTTTGGTTTGGAATCTGAAGATGCTTGATTGGTTGGAAAACTTCTAGCGGCTCCGGTTTTTTTTGCCAAACAAACAAGGTGGGAGAGAAAACTGCTTTAATAAAAGCCAAAAGCCAAACAGAGAGAGGTCTTTCTTCAATCGGAAGAAAAGCAAAAGCAAAACCTAAAAATACCCAAAAAAAGGACAAAAACAATTTGAGAGGACTCCATAGAGGTAAAGAGTAAAAAAACAAACCCATTACTACCCCTCCGGCTAAATAGCCGAACTGTTTTAGGGTCATATCTCCAATCAAGCGAAATTCGTAAGAAGAAATATGTTGTGGTACCGGATGCTGTTGGACAGGCATATTTAATATTCTAAACTGTTAACAATCGCCCTTCAAGATAATCAAAATATATCAAGGGTGAAAACTTTTGGCGGGGGGGTGTGTAAAGCAACGTGGTTCGACTTTGCGTTGGACCTTACGTTGTAGTAAAATGAAAGCAAGATGAAAATAACAAGCCAGCAAAAGAAACAACTCCAAAAGGTGGGTAAAAAATATAAATTAAAATTGGTTTTGTTGCATGGGTCTTACGCTACCGGGAAAGCCTGTAAAGAAAGTGATTTGGATATTGCTGTTTTTGGTAAAAAACCGATTGATTTTGAAAAACTCCTTAAGCTTCATGGAGAGATAGCTAACATTTTTGGGGATAATGAAAGCCGGGAGATAGATTTAAAACCTCTTCACCAGGCCGACCCCCTTTTTTGTTATCAGGTAGCGAAAAACAGCCAGCTTCTTTATGGGAGCAGTTTTGATTATGACGAATTCCGGGCTTATGCTTTTAAGGCTTATTATGATGCTAAAGATTTATTTAATTTAGAGCATAAGTTAATTAAAAAGTATCAAGATTATTTAAACCGAAAATATGGTTAACAAAGATTTTGTTTACCGAAAAATCAAACTAATCCAGGAGGATTTAGACCGGCTTGAAGATTTGGAAAAATATTCTTTTTCTCAAATTGCTGCCGATTTTGTTAAGATGAGCGCGGTTGAGAGATTGTTAGAAAAAATCATTATGCGGGCTATTGATATTAATCAACACTTAATTGCCGAACTTGGAAAAGGAGATGAAAAAGTTAGGGGTTATGAAGATACTTTTTATGTTTTGGCAGATTTAGGGATTTATGGTCAAGATTTTGCCAAAAAAATTGCTCCCTCTGCTGGTTTAAGAAATCGCTTAGTCCACGAATATAATGACACCAAGGCAGAAATTATTTATAAATCAGTTGGAGAAGCAATTAGCCAGTATGCTAAGTATTGCCATTATATTTTAAAATTTCTCTCAAAACATTCTTCAAAAAAATAGTTGGAAATTTTTGGAGGGGGCGTGGTAAAATTAGGGTAAGATGCAGCCGTCAAAAAAACTTCTCCAAAAAATAATAAAAGCCCTTGCGCCCTATAAACCCCAAAAAATAATCCTTTTTGGTTCGGCGGCAAGAAGTCGGTTTAAAAAGGATAGCGATTTGGATTTGATAATAATCAAAGACACCAAGAAAGACTTTTATTCTCGAATTGGGGAAGTTTTACGACTTGTTCGGGACATTACCCCAAAGCCGCCAATTGATTTTTTAGTTTATACCCCTTCGGAGTTTGAAAAAATGAAAAAGGAAAACTATTTTGTAAAGGAAGAAGTCCTTGAAAAAGGAAAAGTGCTTTATGAATAAAATAAGGCAGAAGGCAAAAGATTGGTTTTTTCTTGCCGAGGAGGATTTGAAAATTTCTCAGGTGTTGTTGAGAGAGAAAATTTACCACGCGGTTTGTTTTCATTCTCAGCAGGCAGCCGAGAAAGCAATTAAGGCTTATCATCTTCAAAAACTGGGGAAGGTAAGAAAAATTCATAGCCTTGTTGGTCTTGTAAATGTCAACCGAGAAATTAAGAGAGGGTTTTTGGAAATTATTGGTGAGATTGAATTTTTGGATCAATTCTATGTGCCGGCGAGATATCCTGATGCTCTTCCTGGTTCTTTACCTGAGGGTTTACCGCAAAGGAAAGAAGCAGAAAAAGCCCTCAAATTTGCCCAAGAGGTTGTTGATTTTGTTAAAAGAAAAATTAAATTTTAGCTGGAAATTTTTTGAGGGGGTGTGATAAAATTAGGGCAAGATGCGGCCGTCAAAAAAACTTCTCCAAAAAATAATAAAAGCCCTTGCGCCCTACAAACCCCAAAAAATAATCCTTTTTGGTTCGGCGGCCTCGGGAAAATGGAGGCGGGGTAGTGACATAGATCTGCTTATTATTAAAAAGACAAGTAAACCTCATACCGAACGAGTTTGGGAAATCCAAGATTTTTTATTTGATAAAGTAGATGTTCCGGTGGACGTGGTGGTTTACGCCCCTGAAGAATTTGAGTGGGCGAAAAAGATTAAAAGCGTGTTTATCGAGGAGATTTTGGAAAAAGGCAAGGTGATTTATGGTTAAGGCAAAAAATGATCTTCGCCCAGAAGCGGCCTTTCGTTGGTTTGAAAAAGGAAAACGGGAGTATAGTTCTGCGGTTTTAAACCTTAAATTTGGTGGCTATTCTGATACGATATGTTTTCTAGCCCATCAGGCGGTGGAAAAAACCTTAAAAGGTTTTCTGGTTTTTCACGGAATAAGATTCCAAAAGGAGCACAATTTGTTGTACTTGTTAAGGCTTTGTGCGAAAGTTGACAAGGAATTTTTGGACCTAAAGGAAAATTGCAAGATTTTAGATCCTTATTACATCGAAACAAGATATCCTTTAGATTTTCCCATTGAGTATTCCAAGGAACAAGCTGAGCAAGCAGTAGATTTGGCCGGGGAGGTTGTTGATTTTGTTAAAAGAAAAATCAAATTTTAGCTGGGAATTTTTGGAGGGGGTGAGTAAAGCAATGTGGTTTGACTTTGCGTCGGACTTTATGGTGTGGTAAAATGAAAGTAAGATGAAAATAGCAAACCAGCAGAAAAAACAAATCCAAAAGGTGGGTAAAAAATACAAGTTAGATTTTATTATTCTTCACGGTTCTCAAGTCACCTGTAAAAAAGGACCAGAGCCTGATGTTGATATTGCTATTTACCGGCGAGGGGGGATTGATTTTAAAGAACAAATGGAAATTTTCTTAGAGCTTTCCAAAATTTTTGGGAAATTTGGGGAGTTGGACCTTAAAACCCTTAATAAAAAAGACCCCCTCTTTCGTTATTATGTAGTAAGAGACGGGGTTCTTCTTTACGGAAACAAGACTGCTTTTAATTTTTACAAAGCCTATGTCTATCGTGGTTTTCAAGAAGCAAAGCCCTTATTTACTTTGGAGGAGGAACTTAATCGTCGTTATCTTTTAAAATGATTGACCCTCTTTTTTTAAATCGAAAGATTAATTTTATTAAAAGAGATTTAGGAAGATTAGAAGAGTTTAAGAGTTTAACTTTTAATCAAGCAGCCAAAGACTGGAGGAATTACAGTATTATTAAAAATCTTTTGCTGGAGATTATTGGCCGGGGAATTGACATAAACCAACACTTAATTGCCGAACTTGCTGGTCCGGATACTGCTGCCCCCTTAGATTATACCGAGACATTTTTAAAACTGGGAGAGATTAAAGTTTTGCCAAAGAAATTTGCCGAGCAAATTTCTAAAAGCGCTGGCTTTCGGAATGCCATTGTTCACGGCTACAATGATTTGGATGAGTGGACGGTTTACCAATCAGTTGGTGATGCTCTAAGAGAATATACCAAATACTGCCGCTATATTTTAAAATTTCTCTCAAAACATTCCTCAAAAAAATAATTGGAAATTTTTGGAGGGGGTGTGGTAAAATTGGGGTAAGATGGCAGAAGAAGAAATCCAACCAGCTATAGCGGCAGGACTTTCTCCCGAACAAAGAATGCGTTTTGAAAGAGAACAGGCGTCTTTGTATCCAATTGCAGGCGAAGATTTAATAAGAGAGGTTCAAAATGCAAGCGTTGAGGAATTACCTTCAGTTGTAGAGGAAGCACTTGCTTTTATGGAAGGACTACCCTTTGGTTCAGAGGATTATGATTTGGCTAATCCGGAAATTCTTTTAGACCTTCAAAATCGGTTTACTTCAGTTGAAGGGGCAACAGAAAGACCTCCATCTTGGTATTTGGATGCAGCAATCGAAGAGAGAATTAGGGAAGAAATAAGGACAATTAAAAGAAAAGCCAGGCAAGAAAAACGACCAATAAGTAAAGAAGATGAGAAGCGAATAACTCGATTGATGGGAGTTTATAATCAATATAAGGGGCGAAAAACAATTGACGCTGCCTTTATTCAGAGGATGTTGACTTGCGAGAGCGATGAGGCAGCTGCTGGTCTTCTTTTAAGGTCTCCCGATAATAAACCTCCGGTTAAGCCCGACAAAGGACATTGGCAAGGAGCTTTACAAGGTGATTTTGGGGAAAAAGTTGATTTGGTTTTGAGAGAAATTGTTAGAATGGGGATGTCAAGAGAGGAGTTGCGAAAAGTAGGCCTTAATCCAGTAGAAGATGTTCCGCATACGATTTACGCTACTGGTTTTACCAGCACCGAGATGTTTAGAAGATGGCTTTCTCATCTTGTAGAGACGGCTGGAGGAAGAATGGATGTTGTTTGGTTTGCCTGGAGACTAGCCTTGCTTTGGGAAATTCCCGCTCAGTTAGGGGCAAAAGAAGACGAAGAAGGTAGGATTAAACTGGCCGATCCTCCAATCGGAAATGATTTACATACTTGGACAACTCATTTAGAAGAAAAACGAGCCTCGGAATGGGGGTGGAATGCAGAAGGAAGAAGAGTAAGACCCTCAAAATACCCGACTCACACTGGTTATCCTGGAAGTTTGGGGAAAATTGGGAGTTTATGTGGAAGTTTTCTCCATGAAGCTACAGTTGAATTTCCTCCTGGTTCTGGGAAGGAAGTCTCTTTGTGGGAGCTTTGGTGGGAAAGAGGAATGAAGCTTGGGGGAGACTTTGAAAAAGATAGAAATATTTTGCCTTGGGCTTTGACAGAATTACAACCACGAGGTTTAGATACTGAAGAATTACCCCCTGGGAGTTTTGGGGGTTGGCTTTTAAAGCGTTATAGAGCCTTTAAGGTTTGTGAGGATATAAGAAGTAGGCCTAGTTTAAAAGAATTATCTGATCCCGATTTTTTTGCGAGATTAAGGAATTGGGAAAAAGTTTTTGGCATTCCTGAGGCAAATTTACCTCCGGAAAAAAATCCAAGAGCCTGGTGGGTTTTATCCTTACTTACGGCCCACCATCCTAAAAAACCAGAAGCAATTCCCGCTGTGGAAGGGAAAGAGGAAGAACTTGGCTACGGAACTTATCTTCCCGGCGAACATTGGTCAACAGTCGCCAAAGGTCATGAACAAGAAAAAGGGGCGAATGTTTCTGTTTTTACTATTTTACACCACGCATTTCAGTGCGGATTTCTCAGGAAAAATGATGTGGAGTGGGTTTGTAGAATGTTAGGTATTGTCTGGAGTAAATTAGTCAGCGGGACCGGACCTTATTAAAATCTGCTTTTGCTTATGGTGTTTTCCCCGCTCTTATTGCTTTCCATATCCCGCTTATTCCCTTAGGAACTACTCCCCGGCCGGCTTTTGCAAGGGTTTCTTTTTCAGCAACAAGGATTGTTGGCGCTCCAACAGGAACACCCCAGCCGCCAATTGCCCGCTGAAGCATATCAGCAATAGTAGGGATTATCATCAGGGTTCCTAGTGCAATAGCAGCTTTAATTATAGCCACATTTCCCCCAATCAAAGGAGGAGCCCACATCGGTTCGGGGCCACCGATTTTTTTCAAAATTACCTCGCATAAAATAAGTATGAGAGCGGTTACCGGGAAAACTAAGAGATTAGCCAAGAGAGAGCGGAACCATGAAGAGCTAACTCTTTGTCCCGGTAAAGCCTCAATAATCAAGGCTAAAGGACTTATGATAATTAAAAACACGCTAATCACATAAGCTTTTATAAGCATAAAAAGGATACGGAATAAAAATGCAAAAAGAGAAATAGCCCACCCCAGAGCCATAAGAGCAATTCCTCCGCCAGCAGTTAAAATCCCGGGGATTGCAGCTCCGCTGGTGGCTATCGCTGCAATAATCGCAGCAATTATTACTACTATTGCCGCTACGATGCTTGCTGCTCCTACTCCCGTTCCAGTTAAAAAAGCTTTTATGGCTTCCCAGCCTGTACCCAATAGGGATGTTATTGTTTTTATCAAGTCAGCTTGGAGATATTGTTGTTGAAAGGCAGTTGCTTCAGCTGGAGCGATTGCCCCAAAAGCGCCAAGAGCAGTGGTGATTGTAATTAAAATTACATACATTAGATCAATCAACAGCCCGGCGATGGCGTAGGAGAAGGTGACTAAGATTAAAGCGACAACCACGCGGGGGATGGCGTTTTGGATGGAGATAACGGTTTGGGGGTCGAGTTTAACCCTAAACATAATAGCGAAACCGATAACGATAAAAACAATGGTGAAAAACAAATAGGCAATGTTGCGAAAGGCTTTCCATAAAGGAAGAATTGGCCTTAGTCCTTCAAAGCCGACTCCAGCTTGGGCATAAGCCGGCTTGATAATTCCTAAATTTTTTCCCAAATCAGCAAAATATTCCACCGAAGAAGCGGGGGGATGGGCGTACAATTCGGCAATTAGATTGGTAGCTACTCCAACAGCGCCGCCTGGCATATAGGAAGCCGGAGCTGTGGAGTTAATCTCTTCTAAAGAAGGAAGCTCGCCAATAAGCATTGTGATTAGTCCTTGGGTAAGCCCCGTAAGGACCCCTGGGGCTCCGTTGCTGTTTAATTGGTCAGCGCCGGCAATCCAACATTCCAGGGAAAAAGAGTTTCCCTGACCGCAGTTCTTTAATTCCTGTTGAAAACTATAAATATCTGCTTTAGCAACGGGCGGCCGCGCCAAAAAGACTAAAAGAAAAAAGGCACTTAGGGCTAAAGATAATTTTTTCATTGGTTTTATAATAATTTAAACTTTCAAAATTTGTCAATAGGCACAGCAGGCCCAGTTGCAAAGAGCGCCGCATTCGCCAACTTCTCCAATATCGTCCCTTACGCAAACGGTTGGATTTTGATATTGACAGGGCCCATAGCCTCCGGCAGGATTTGGGGAAAATGTTTGCAGAGAGCAAACTTCATTACAGTCTGCCGCTCCGGACGAAGCGTAAGGAGGAGAACCACAGTTTTGGTAATCTTTTGCCTGGCGCCACATTAAGGGATAACACTTCCCTCCTTCGCAGATTGGGTCACCATCGCAACGAGGATGGTCTCCCTCACTAACATAATCACAACCAGAAGAGGTTGGTGTACAATCGGTTTTGTTTAATTTTTCAAAGTCTATTTTTAAAGCAGTTTTTTTATAATCATTAGGATTTCTTGATGGACAAAGGGGGTTTATCTTGGAAAGGTCAATTTTTGACGGATAAAGAGAGGCAAAAAAAAGGCAAATGTCTTTTTGTCTTTTCCCCAATTCTTTATAATTCAGTTTGTCTGAACCCTCTTGGGGATGAAAATTTTCCGCGTTTTCTGGAAAAATATGGGAGGCATTGGCGGTTAAAGAATAGCTTGCCCTAAAATCAAATTTTTTAGGCAGTAGCGAAGAGAAAAATTCAGTTTCCCTTAAAAAGGTTTTTCCCTCAATTAGATTTCCTCGAGTTTTAGTAAGAAGGGTGGTTGAGGTAGAATCACGGGTGGTTTTTTGATAAAGGTTGCGGGTAGGATTAACAAGATTATAAATTGTTTCAATTATTCGTCTAAAAATGCTTGGAACATTGAAATTTTCCTGGAGGGCCAAAATGTTTTGGGGAGGAGCAGAACCAACCTGTTTCCCTGGAGAATTAAGTAAATTTGGGTTTAGGCTTTTTTCCACCGAAGGCTGCGGGGGCTGAAAAAAGGTAGGCTTGAAATTGGTTATCTTTATCCCTGGCTTTAGAAACTTTAAAATTGCTGATTCGGCAATTAATCTCGTCCACCAGCTGGGAATTTCTTTTTGGGTTAGGGGAATTTCCTTGGAGAGTTCGCCCTGGCTTCCATAAATATAACTTTTATACCAGGTTTTAAAAGAATTGTCTTGAATAAAAATTTTTTCCTGAACAGAAGAGGGGAAAAGATAAGTTAACGCTTTTTTACAAGCTTTTTCCGTTTGGGAGAAATCGGGTACGTCTGCCCTTTCCAAGCGGAGTTTTCCTAATACACTTCCCGCTTCGTTTGTCTCGTTTCTTCCGCCTTGGGGATTAGTAGTGCTAATTTCTTGGGTGTTTTCCCCGCTGTGTTCGTAAATTACGGAAAAGTTGGTGGTAATTGGCAGACCGTTTAAATAGGGTGTAAAAAGAAAACCCCCACAATATGAAGCCAAATCAATAATTTGAATTCCGTTTGGGGTAAGAACCACAAGAAGGGTTCTGTCTGGATGGCCGTCTCCATTTTCGTCCTGGAAAAAAGAGGTGGTTATATACATTGCTCCTGGGAAAGCGTTTGGGTTTTTTAGGACCTGCTGAAACGCCTCAGTCATCATTTTTATCCAAGTCTCTTTATCGTTGGGAGATTGAAGAAGATGACCTCCTTCCCAAGGTCCTAATTCGGCAATAATAAACTTGCTAAATCCGGCCTCTCGTTTGTAGAAATCTACTTGCCTTAGATATTCCCCTACCATATTTTGAAAATTGCTTTCGTAAACATTAACAGCCACTCCATCGATTTTTAAGCCCTGGCTGGCAAGGTAGTTAAGTATCTGCCTGCCACTTTCTAAGTCAAAATTATTTTGATGAGTTGCCATTGGCGGGAGAAAGATCTGATAGGGCCGATTTTTTCCCGCTGCCTCAACGAAGCTGGCAAAAACCTGCCTAAATTCTTGGAGGTGCCCGGGGACATCTTTCATTTCTCCTCCCCCCCACTCCTCAGGAAGATTAACTTCGTTGCCAAAGTAAACCACCGGCGGCTGAGAAAAACTAACCTGAGAAAGCACATTGTTGAGGGTTTGGGCGGCAGTTCTTGCCTCTTCTTCGCTAATTTTTGCCCAACCATCGCTACTAATAACAGAGGAAGAAATTCTAATTATAGGCTGAAGTCCGTTTTTTCTTAGTGCCTCAAGATTAGCAACAACTTTATCGGCATTTTCGGGAGAAAGATCTTTGGTGGTATAAATGATGGTTACCGGCATTTGTTGATGCGGGTAGATAGAAGAGTATTGGTTCCTTATTTGAATATAGTTTGGAGGTTCGGCAAACTCATTTGGGCAAGCCAGTCCGGTGTTAGCAGCAATTTTTGGACCAAGAATAGCAATTGGGCAAGTTGAGTAGTCAGCTGGTGGGTTACAATCTGCCAGGGCAAAGTTTTTAAAGATAAAAAAGAAATAACCCAAAAGGCTAAAAAAAAGGATTTTTTTCATTTCCCGGGAATAGAAAACTGAGTAACATCATCAATGCCAGTAAATTCTCCGATAAAATGCAAAATTAGCCAACCACCCAAAAGGAGAGCTAAGCCTAAAATGGCATAAGTGATTGTTTTTTTGGCGGATTCTTTTACTTTGGGTTCTCCTCCGGAAGTAAGATATTTAAATCCACCAATAATCAACATAACAAAAACAGCAATTCCCGCTAAACGAACAGCCAAGTTTAGAGCTACTCGAACAATACATTCAAAACCCTGAATGGTGGCAACCTCAATAGGCGTGCCTCCGCCCGGAGGAGTAACAATTGCCGAACAACCACTTGCCTGCCAATTAATCATACCCCCACTTTACTTAAAACTAAGCATTTAGTCAAGTAACATTCTTACACTTGGGGGATGGTTAGGGTAAGAATAGAAATTCCGAAGAAGGTTTCAATTAATTTTATAATTGCCCAGGCGGCAAAAACAATAACTAGCCCGATTAAGGCGGCGGTAATTGTGCTTTGCGCCTTGGCTGTTTGCTCTTTGTCACCCCCTGAGGAAATCCACTTAATTCCGCCATATATTAAAAAGCCGAAGGCTACAAGAGCAGCAATTACCAGGGCAAATTTTATCAGAGCGGAAACAATAGATGGAATAGTAATATCTCCCAAGCGCTCAAACTGACTTCCTTTTGGCTTAAGATTAATCTCGCCTTGGGCAAAGACTGCTAAATCTTTCATTTTTCACCTCCTTTCTAGAGATTTTAAATTACAAAATTTTTTCTGTCAAGTTTTTTATTGACAATCTCCGGGGTTGACATGGCATAAACTTGCGTTTACAGTTGTTGTTTCCCAAAGCCCTGATGACCTACAAATACAGCAGTTTCCTTCTCCAGGATAATTGCAGGGCCCGGGAGAAAGAGTTCCCGGTCGGCACCTCTTACCGTTTAAAGCGGAGCAAACATATTCAGAGGAAAAGTTGGTGCTACCCGTTCTTCCTCCTCGATTGATACCAAAAAAGTCTTTTACTAATCCCAAAATTGCCCAGGCAGAAAGGACAATAACAATACCCACTATGGCTGCGGTAATTTTTCCCCGTGCCCTGGCAAGAGCTTCCTTATCTCCTCCGGAGGTTATCCATTGAATCCCTCCCCACAAAAGAAGAGAAAGAAAAACGACAAAGGCAATTACCAAAACCAAATTAATAAGATTTGAAACAATCCCCTGAACAGTAAGATTTGCCCAAATTTTGGTTGAGGGCGAAGATTTGAGATATGTTTGAATATCGCTGACAATTGCTTGATAGGTCATTTTAAGGTGATGGCCATTGAATTTTTAAAATATTTAGTTCGATTCCCAAGGCGGGGAGTAAATAATTAATAATGGCAAAAATTGACATAAAGATTACAAACCCAATTAAAGCCGAGGTTATTTTTCCTTGGGCTTTGGTCATTTGTTCCTTGTCTCCGCCGGCAGTCATCCACTGAATTCCTCCCCATAAAAGCATTGCTAATAAAACTAATCCTGCCACCGAGAAGGCAACTTTTAAAAAATTAGCTATTAGGCGAGCAATTATATCTGCTCCCTCGCCTGTGCCAAGATTTGGCAAGACAGGATTGTAAATCATTCCTGGTGTTGGTGTCATGGTTTTAAAAGATTAATTATCTCTACGATATTTAAGAAATTAAATCCTAAAAGAGCTCCCAGCAAAGACATTATGGCGTAGGCAGCGACAACAACTACCAATCCAATTAAAGAATTAGTGATTCTTTTAGTAGCGTTAGTCATTTTTTGCTGGTCACCGCCGGCAGTCATATAACCATAAGCGCCAATGATAAACTGGAAAATAAACCAAATTCCGGCAACAATCGTCATCACCCCAATTGTTCGGGAGATAATGCTGGTAAGCGCCCCGGCGGCGTCTTTAATTCCCTGACTTCCTAAATTTCCCCATGGCCCAAAGCCCTCTTTGCCCCCAATTTGGCCAAGAGGAGTAGGTTGTGCTCCAAAAACCAAAGAAACAAAATTAAATCCACCCAGCCGACTTTTAACTTTTAACTTTTGACTTTTAACTTTTCTACGGTCCATAAATTTTCGGATTCAGGATTGCTCCTGGGTTACCAAATAACAAATAACCAAAAATTGCCGCCAAAACAAAAGAGCCTAAAATAAAAAGCAAGCCCAGCATTGATTGCCAGATTTTTTGCCAGGCTGCCTCCATTTTTTTTGGGTCTTCTCCCGCGCCTAAAAATCCGTAACCGGCCAAAATTAAATTGATAAAAGCCCAAATTCCGCCAATAACAATTAAAAGACGGATGATGTTGTTAAAAAAGGCAATTAAACCAGTTTGATATCCTCCATATTGCCCTGTTCCGCTTTGAAACGGAGGAGGAGGAGTAATCCCGCCGATGACATCAAGCATTTTAGCGATTAAAAATTTTAATTCCGGTTAAGGCTTCAATTATTTGTATTATCCAATAACTTAAAAAAATAATCAATAGCCCGGCAATTGAAGCCGTTAAAGTTCCTTGCCATTCTTTTGCCTGTTCACTTTCTCCTTTGCCGGCATTAATAATAAACATCAAACCAGCAATTAAAACTAAAAAAAAGGCAATTACTCCAGCGAAAACATAAATATTAGGAAGAACGGCGGAAATAAATCCGCCTAAACTCTGATAAGCTGGCGCGTTCCCAATTCCTGGGGTTACTCCCGGCGAGGGTTGTTTTAGCCAAAATTGCTCGCCAATATCAAAAGCTAATTTTTCCACAACTTTAGTTTACCAAGAGCAAGAATTGCTGTCAAATTTGCAAGCTAAAGGAAGAATTGCTAAAATCAAACTATGGAAAACCTAGAAAAATATTTACCGGCGGTCAAAAAAATTTTCCGCCAAAACAAGGTGGTTTTTGCCCTTCTTTTTGGCTCGGTTGCTTTTGGGAAAGAGGGGAGATTAAGTGATGTTGATTTTGCCGTTTTTTTAAAAAAAGGAGTAGATTATTTTAATTCCCGCTTGCGTCTTCTGGACCAATTGGGAAAAATAATTAAGTCGTTACCCATAGACGTTGTTGTTCTTAATGAATCTTCCCCTATTTTGGCGCAGATGGTTTTGGAGAAAGGAAAAATAATTTTTTGTCAGGATGAGGAGGCCCGAGTGGGGTTTTATTCTGAGGTTTTTCGAAAATTTGAAGAGGCAAGGTTTTTAAGAGGGCAATTTTATAACTATTTAGAGCAAAGAGTATTTGAAAATAAAATGGGGGAAAAACTTTATGGTTGACAAAGAAACAGAAATTATTATTAAAGAGAGGGTCAGAAAATTAGAAGAGGCAGTTTTTCAACTCAAAAAACTGCGCCATTCGGAAGAAAAAGAATTTTTGGCCGATAAGACAATCCAATACGCGGCGATGTATGTAATGATAATGGGAATTGAGGCTATCTGTGATATAGGGAATCATATTTTAGCAAAGTATTTTAATCGGGCAGCCGAAAGCTATAAAGATGTTATTCTTCTTTTAGGCGAGGAAGGAATAATTCCTAAAAGTTTTGCCAAAAAATTTTCCAAAATGACTGACTTTCGGAATATTTTAATTCATCTTTATCTTAAGGTTGACGAGAGAAAAGTTTATGAAAATTTAAAAAAAGCTCCTGAGGAATTTATAAAATTTAGTCAATACTTTTTAAAGTTCTTAAAAAAATAAAGCCCAAAGTGAAAAGGATTGATTTTATCCAGGTTTTGGAAGAAAAAAAGAAAATTGTTTGGCGAGAGATTGAAAAATATCTTGAAAATTTAATAAAATTTCCTGATTATTGCCAAATTCCCTCAAAATATCAGTCTTTAGTCCATTTCCATCAAAAAATTGTCTCTGAATATCCTCAAAGAAAAGGAAAATATCTCAGGCCAACTTTAGTGCTTTTGACCGCGGAGGCGATGGGATTTTCCCAAAAAAAAGCAATTAAAACCGCGGCAGCAATGCAGGTTTCTGAAGACTGGATTTTAAATCACGACGATATTGAAGATGATTCTTTGGAGCGTCGGGGAAAACCAGCCCTACACCGTCTTTATGGAAAAGAATTAGCGATCAACGCTGGTGATGCTTTGCATATTTTGATGTGGAAAATTTTGTGGGACAATCGCCAGGTTTTAGGAGAGAAAAAAGCAGGAGAAGTTGCCGGAGAATTTTTCCGAATGCTTAATCGAACCACTTTGGGGCAAACTATTGAAATTTGTTGGACAAACGAGAATAAAACTGATTTAACTGATGAGGATATTTTGCTTATCTTAGAGAGTAAAACTGCTTACTACACCATCGCTGGGCCGATGAGGCTGGGAGCAATTTTAGCGGGCGCTTCTGGGGGACAACTGGAGGCAATTTATGAATTTGGAAAACCGTTGGGTTACTGTTTTCAAATCCGCGATGATATTTTGGATTTGACTTCTGATTTTGCCGGCTTAAAAAAGCAAACGGGAAATGATATTTACGAGGGAAAACGGACGATAATGTTGGCTCATCTTTTTCGGGTGGTAAAAGGGAAAGATAAAGCTCGCCTGTTGAAAATTATGGCAAAGAAAAGAGAGGAAAAAACCGCCGAAGAAGTATTTTGGGTAATTGATTTAATGAAAAAATATGGTAGTTTGGAGTATGGCCAAAAATTAGCAGAAAAATTTGTCAAACAAGCTCAAGAGATTTTTGAAAAAAAGCTTGGGTTTTTAAAGCACCAGCCTGCCAGAGATCAATTAAAAGCAGGAATTGATTTTATTTTAAAAAGAGAATACTAAGATGAAGAATTTAATTTTGATAAAACTTGGCGGTAGTTTAATTACCGATAAAACCAAACCTTACACTCCTAGATTGGGAGTCATCTCTCGGTTAGCAAAAGAAATTAAAAGAGCCCATTTGAAGGGTTTTAAAATGGTGATTTCCCATGGAAGCGGTTCATTTGGCCATACCTCTGCGAGTAAATATGGAACCGCGGAGGGGATTAAGAGAAAAAAAGATATTTTTGGTCTTTGTTTAGTCCAGCAGGATGCCCTTGCCATAAACAGGATTGTGAATAAAATTTTTTTAGCTAACAAAATTCCTTGTTTGTCTTTTGTGCCCTCTTCCTTTTCCTTTGCTAAAAACAAAAAACTAAAGGCGATTTTTGTGAGGCCAATAGTTGAAGCTCTTAGACTAGGGGTTGTTTCTCTTGTTTTTGGAGATGTGATTATAGATGAGGGGCAGGGTTGTTGTATTTTTTCTGGGGAGGTAACCTTGGATAATTTGTCTTTTGCCCTTCAAAAGCAAGGGTTTAAAATTGAAAAAGTGATCCAGGCAGGAACAACAGATGGAGTTTACGACTTAAAGGGGAAAACTGTTTCCAAGATTACTTTAGAAAATTTTGAGGAGATTAAAAAAGCTTTAGGCGGAGCGGAGGCAATTGATGTTACTGGAGGAATGTTGCATAAGGTAGAAGAAAGCTTGAAAATGGCAAGGCGGGGCATAAAAACTTGGATTATTAACGGCCTGAAGAAGGATAATCTTTATCAAGCGATTGTTGGCAAGCCCAATTGGGGGACGTTAATAGAATGAGAAGGAATCTGTTTGATAAAAAAACAATTTCAAAACTTAAAAAATTTATTGCCAGCAAAGTAAGTAATCCTGAAGAGGCAGAAGAGATCTTTGGGGAAACTTTGGTTTCCGCAACTGAATGTTTAGGGCTTTATTCTGGTAAATCTTCTTTTTTTACCTGGCTTTGCGGAATTGCTAAACACGAAATTGCCGATTTTTACCGGAAGAAAAAAATAAAAACAATTTTGTTCTCCCGTTTGCCTTGGTTGGAAAATCTTGCCTCTGAAGCCTTAGGCCCGGAACAAATTCTTTTGCGCAAAGAAGCGATTAAAAGGACAAAAAGAACACTTAAAAATCTTTCCGAAGGATATCAGCAGGTTTTACGACTAAAGTATTACCAAGGGCTTTCAGTTAAAGAAATTGCTCATCAGTTGAATGAGACAGTCAAAGCAATTGAGTCAAGACTTACCCGCGCCCGAAAAGCTTTTGCCAAAGCTTTTGTTGCTAACGGTTTTGAAAGAAGGTTACCTTCTTCTGGCTAACTCTTATGGGTTTTTAGTCCATCCTTATTTGACTTTGAAAAAAATTAGTCGCGACCGTTCGCAGGCAGCAATTTTTGGAAGTTTATGGCTTGGAGCTTGGTTGGGAGTAGGAATAGTTCTTTGCCTTCTTTGGTCGGTTGAAAAACTTTTGCCATCATTGGCAATTTTTGTGAAATGGGGATTTTTATTGGCCAAACTCGGAGCAGTTTTTCTTTTAATCTTTAGTCTTTATTTGGGTTATTGGGTTTTTGTTTTTTGGAGGAAAAAATGAGAATACCTCAAGTTTGGAGACAACATCCAATTTTTTTAACGTTAACGGGCGAACAGTGTCCAGAATGCGGGCAGACAATTTTTCCCCCTCGAGATTTATGTCCGAAATGCAGGAAAAGAGTTTTGCCAGAAGGAGTTAATTTAGCGGAAAAAATCAGAGAGGGAAAAACGCCTCCGCCGAGAATTTTTTATGGCGGCAAAGAGCGGGGCGGATAATTGTATTTTAATTATTTAAAGTGATAAAATTAGCTTGTTTAATTAATTAAACAAAAAATTTAAATAATTAAAATGGCAAAAATAAAACTTGACCCAAATAATATTCCTCAACATATTGGGATTATTATGGACGGTAATCGGCGCTGGGCGGCAAAAAGGGGATTAACTGTCAATCAAGGACACGAGGCAGGGGCAAAAAATTTAGTAAAAATTGTCGAGCATTGTTTAGATTTAGGGGTAAAAACTCTAACCGTTTATACTTTATCCACGGAAAATTGGCGAAAAAGAGCTAAAGAGGAAGTAAAAGGAATTTTTGATTTGTTGGTAAGAATGGTGAAAGAAAAAAAAGAAGAATATAAGAAAAAAGGAGTAAAAATAGCAATTTTGGGCGATTTTCAGGCTTTTCCCAGAAAAGTTGTTCGGGCAATAAAAGAAATTTTGGCAATTGTTAAAAAACACGAGCGGTTAAAAGTTAATTTAGCTTTGAATTATGGCGGCCGGGATGAAATTTTGCGGGCGGTAAAAAAAATTATTGCCGAGGGCGTTCCCCCAGAAAAATTAACCGAAGAAAATTTTAGCAAATTTTTATATACCAATGGCGAGCCGGACCCGGATTTAATTATTCGCACCGGCGGAGAGCTGCGGCTTTCTAATTTTTTGCTTTGGCAAATGAGCTATTCTGAGCTTTATTTTACTGATATTTTATGGCCTGATTTTACTCCGGAAGAATTAGACAAAGCGATTGCTGATTATCAGAAAAGACAAAGAAGGTTTGGGAAATAATTTAAAATTTAAAACTGAAAATTTAAAAAGTACATTTTAAATTTTAAAAGTTATCTTTTGCCCTTTAAGGTAAGAAGGCTTGCTCCTAAAATATTGGCAATTTCCTTTAATTCTTCCAGTAGCTCGTTAATTTCCTTGGATTTGGTTTTGTTGGTATCCCTTAATAAAGCAAGCCAAAATTTACTTTCGTTTGCTGATTTTAAAGAATGATGAATAAAATTAGTAAAATCTTTTTTGGAAGAGGCGGCTTGGGCTTCAATATAGTTGGCACCAATACTAGCTCCACTTCTTAGGAGTTGCTCAATAATAATTTTTGTACATGTATCGCTTGGTAAATCTTTGAGAAGCTTTATAAGTTTAAGAATCCAGTTGTAAATTCTTATTTTTATTTCTACAGTTTTATCCTTTAAATTTTTCACTTTTTAAACTTGCCTTTTACTTTTTCCTTTTTAAATTTTAAATTTTAAATTATTGAAAGATGCTGATTCCAAAAATCACTTCCAAAATCTGGGTGAGCCAGTAAGCTAAAAAGATAATCAAAAACCCAATTAAAGCCGAAGTAATTCTTGCCTGGGCTTTTTTCGCTTTCTCCGGATCCCCCCCTGAGGTTAAAAGCTCAAATCCACCCCAAATCAAAAAAACAAAAAGAATTAAACCGGAAATAACGAAAATATAAGGAAGAAGGGCGGAAATAACATCTCCCAAAGTGCCCGTTTTAAACTTAAAAGTTGGCAATGCTTGATTGATTAGCTGCTGAAAATTAATTGCTCCCATTTTAATTAAAAATTAAAAGTCAAAAGTTAAAAGTTACAGTATTAAGTTTAAAGTAAATTATTTACCTTTTAAAGTTTTTACACTTGAACCGATTATATTTGAAATTTCTATTAATTCTTTTAACAATAAATTGATTTTGTTTTTATCTCCCTTGCCAACGTCTCTTAAAAGGGCTAACCAAAATTTCGATTCGTTAGCCGATAATTTTTGGCTTTAGACTTTTAACTTAGTTATTGTCCAAATCCGGGAATATTTAAAATTTTAACCCCAATTAATTCTAACAAAAATAAAGAAAAGATTATAAATAAAAGCCCCATTAGGGCAGAGGTGATTAATTCTTGACCTGCCTTGACATTTTCTGGATTACCAGCAGAAGTAAGCACTTTTATTGCCCCAAAAATTATCAGCAAAAAGGCAATTCCTCCGGCGATCTTAATCGCAAACCCCAAAAGCCAACCAACAAATTGAGTGGTGTCTTTGGTGGGAATACAGCCTAAGGCAGTCATGATGCCGGTTTTGGGACCAGCAGCCGTGTCACATTCTGTTGGTTGGATTCCGCTGGAGCTAGTGGGAGGATTGGGAATAATAGTAGTTGCCGGATGGAGAGAGGGGGTTGTTCCTTCGGCTATACATTCGCATTGACAGAATCGACCTTCCGGCATCACAACAACTTTTACTACGGGATAATACCCCGCACTACAATTGTTAGCCTTAAGTTCGCAGCTTTTCCACGCGGCAGGCATTTCACTTACGACTTGGCACGTTCCTTGGGCCTTTACTAAAAGGAAATTCGGTATTATAGAAAAAAAGCCAATTAAAAATAAAACAAAAAATAGAAACTGGTGGTTCTTTTTCATCTTTTCCAGTCTATCATACTGGTTTGCTATAATCAATAAAGAAATGGCTAAATTGTTATCTCGCTATCTTGTTGGTATTTGTTTTAATTGTTTAATTGCTTAATTGCTCGATTGTTAAATTGTTTGCTGTCTTTGGAGGTGTGGCTGATTATTTATTGACGAAAGATTGACAAAGTTTATTATTTCGAATAATATAGAAATGAAAGGAGAAAAAGATGAAAAAAATCGAAATCATTTGGCGGGAGTTACTTTACCAGGCAATTGAAAAGAAAGGCCCGGGTGCCGGCGAGGCAAGCCGTCGATTTACCCAGAAAGAGTTGGCGGAAAAATTTGGTTTTTCTACCAGTACAGTTTTTCAGGCTTTAAAAGCGCCGCGAAAAATGGGAGCGGTAAGGGTAACCGGGAGGTTTTTTGTTTTAGAGGACCCGGAGAAACTACTTTATCATTGGGCAAGTGTCAGAAATTTGAAGAAAGAGATTGTTTTTTCTGGGAAAATAGATTTCCCAATTTTGGAAATTGAAAGTCAGATGCTGCCAGATGTTGTTTTTGGAGGTTACAGCGCTGCCCGTTTTCTTTTGGGCGAACCGCCAGCAGATTATGCCAAAGTTTTTGTTTATAGCCAGAACCTTGAAGAAATAAAAAAAAGATTTTTGTTTCAAAAAGGCCAACCAAATTTTTTTGTCTTAAAAGCCGACCCATTTTTAAAAAATTATGGAGAGCACACCTGTTTGGCGCAAACTTTTGTTGATTTATGGAATTTGGACGATTGGTATGCTAAAGAATTTGTTAATAGTTTAAAAAAGAAAATCGATGACTTTTTATCATAATTTGATTACCCAGAAAAGCTGGCGGGCGCTAATGGAGCTGAAGAAAAAACATCAGTTTATTTTAATTGGTGGCTGGGCGGTTTTTTTATATACCAAGGCTTTAAAATCGAAAGATATTGATTTGGTAATGGAATACGAGGAATTAGAAAAGATTAAAAATGAATTTGTGGTGAGCAAAAATGAGCGGTTGAAAAAATATGAAGCCAAAAAACAGGAAGTAGAAATTGATATTTATGTTCCTTTTTATTCCAATCCCGGGATTCCCGCCGAAGAAATTAAAAAATTTACTTCGCAAGTTGAGGGGTTTGTCGTTGGCCAAAAGGAAGTTTTGGCGATATTAAAGCAGAAAGCTTTTTTAGAAAGACAAGGGAGCATAAAAGGAAGGAAAGATTTAGCTGATTTGATTTCTCTTTTCCGCTTGCCTGATTTTCACTGGGAGAAATATTGGGATTTGGTTAGAGACTATCGCCTAGAAGACTGGCAAGCCGCTGTGGCCAAATTTATTAAGCAAACCGCCTCAGCAGAAGAGTTAAATTTAAATGTTCATCAGATGGCAAGGTTAAAAAAAGAAATTTTGCCAAAAATAGAAAAAGGGAATGGGTAAATTGATAGCTCGTTATCTCGCTATCTCGTTGGTGTTTGTTTTAATTGGGCAATTGTTCAATTGGTCAATTGTTAAATTATTTGCCGCTTCCTGTAATACGGCTGATTGTTCTTCGCCTGAAGATTGTCAGCAGAAAATAAAAGAATGTGAGGAAATCATCAATGCCTATACCCCGGCGCAAACCAAAAACAAAGAAACCTTATCTCAATTGGAAAAACAGCTTGGCAATTTGGAGAAATTAATTAAAGTAGCCGAGGGGAAAATTAAAAAACTGGAGGGGGAAATTTTTAACCGGGCGGTGGAGTTGGAATACCAGCGGGAAATTTTTAATGCCCGGGTAAGAAGTTATTATATTCGCAGCCAGCGGCTTTCGCCATTTTTAATTTTTTTAGCCTCAGAAAGCGCCAGCAACCTTACCCGAGAATTGTCTTATCGGTTAACAGTTGCCAATGAAGACAAAAAAGTAATTATTAAAATCGCCAGTGAGTTGGCAAAACTTGAGCAGGATAAAGAAAAACTGGCGCAAAACAAGGCTTGGTTGGCAAAAAGCAAGGAAAATACGGCAAAGCAAGCCGCTTTTTTAAAAAGCGAGGTAGAAAAAGTTGATGCCTTTTTGGGTGAGGTAAAAGGGAAAATTGCCGCTTTGACTGCTCGCCAGCAGGCTTTGTTAGCAGAAAAAACTGGCACTTTTCAAACAACGGTTGGTGAAGTACCTTTAGCCGATGACCCCGCTGCTCGGCCAGATTTTGACCCGCGTTTTCGGCCGGCCTTCGCCGCCTTTTCCTTTGGCGCACCCCATCGGCGAGGGATGAGTCAATACGGTGCTTTTGGGCGAGCGAAGGCTGGACAATCAGCAGAGGAAATTCTTAAGGCTTACTATGGAGGAGGAGTTGAAATTAAAAAGGACTATCCGAATACTTCTATTAATGTTTGTGGATACGAATATTGGCCCAATAGAGGTCGATTTATCAATGAAAGTGTGGATTTAGAAACTTATACCAAACGAATTTACGAAATGCCTAATTCTTGGGGAGACAAAGGCGGTATGGAAGCCTTGAAAGCACAGGCAGTTGCTATTCGTTCTTACGCATTAGCCTACGTGAATGATGATCAGCGTTGTCCAAAGAATTCAGTCTGTCCTAGCGAACATTGTCAGGTATATAAGCCGGTTAATAAGGGGGGTAAATGGGAGGAAGCAGTTAACGCCACCCGCGGTTGGGTTTTAATGGCTAATGGACAACCTTTTCCCGCTTGGTATGCTTCAACTGCTGGTGGTTATATCTATTCCTACACACGTAATGGCTATAGTACTCCTGGAATTTGGGATACTGCTTGCGGTAACCAGAGTTGTTGGACAAACGAGGCTTGGGAGAAAAAAGCCGGTTCTCCCTGGTTTTACAAAGGGTGGTATAAAGACCGTTGGGGAAATAATTGTGGCCGTTTTCATCCTTGGTTAACCATGGAGGAAATGGCGGATATTTTAAATGCAGTGATTATTTATCGTTCCGGCCAAGGAGCTGAGCATATTTTGCCTGTTGACTATGTTTCTTGTTTTGGTAAAAATGGTGAACCTTGGTCTTTAGAAAAGATGAGAGAAGAGGCTAAAAATCGCGGGAGAGTAGTTAATTCTGTGGAAAAGGTGGAAGTAATTTACGGAACTGATGGGCAAACAAACAAACTTGTTTTTTCTGTAAACCGGGGAGAAAACCTTGAGGTTAACGGAGAGGAGTTTTACACCGTTTTTAACCTTCGTGCTCCGGGAAGAATTTCTTTAAAATCAAAACTTTTTAATGTGGAGAAAAAATGATAAAATAAAGTCAACTTAAAATTTAAAACTTAAAATTGAAAAACGACATTGAAAATTTTAAAAGTTTTTATAACTTTTTACTTTTTAAATTTTAAATTTTCAATTGAGCGAAGCGAACGTGCCTGATATCTTTATCGCCAAACCAGAACCACAAAAACCGGAATTAGAAAAGCAAAAAGAAAGCCTAAGAAAAGAACTGGAGGAGATTTTGACTGTTGGCTCGCGATTTTTGGCTTCTTTTGTCCCCAGGCCAAGAAATTTGCGTTTTGAAACCCAAGAAAAAAAAGAAAAAATTGTTCTTTTACTTCGTCGCCATCCAATTACCAATATTCCTTGGATTTTGCTGACAATTTTGTTGGTTTTTGCTCCATTTTTTATTAAATCTTTTATCTCCTTGGACTTTATCCCCGGTAACTACCAGTTTATTTTATTTTTATGTTGGTATCTTTTAACCTTTGCTTTTTCCTTTGAACGTTTTTTAACTTGGTTTTTTAATGTTAATATTCTTACCGATGAGAGGGTAATTGATGTTAATTTTCCAACCCTGCTTTATCGTGATATTACCGAGGCTAAAATAGACAAAATTCAGGATGTCAATATTAAAACAGGTGGTTATATTCGTTCTCTGTTTAATTTTGGTGATGTTTTAATTCAAACCGCGGGAGCAATTCCAGAGATTTGTTTTGAAGCCGTTCCTGATCCTCAACGAGTTTCTCAAGTTATTAATCAATTGCTTTACGAAGAGGAACAGGAAAAACTAGAGGGGAGGGTTAAGTGACACCAGCAGATAATTTTATTCAATTTTTAGTGAAAATAATTCCGACTTTGAGTTTTTGGTTATTGGTTAAAATCCTTTTTATTATTGGATTGGCTTTATATCTTGCTTTTGCCCTGATTGTTATTCGCCAGGTTGGATTAATGGCAAAAACTTTGGATGGCGAGTTTAATTTACCGTTGAAGTTTGTTGCCTGGGTCCATTTAATTGTTTCCCTTGGTGTTTTTCTTTTGGCAATATTCATTTTATGAAACTTGAGGCTGTAAAAATTGTTAGCGCACCAATTTGGGGGAATTGGTCTCAAGTTCATTTTTTTACTCCTGAGGAGGAAGAAAAACTCCAAAAGAGAGGACAAATTTTTGCCGTTTTTAGTTTAAAAAGTTTAACCTTGGGTTCAGAAGAAGAAATTGCTTTGGCTGGTAAAGAACTAATCTCCAGATTTCACGAAGAATATTATGGATTTTTAGAGGATACTGCTTTTAATCAGCTAAAAAAAGCTCACCAACAGGTTTTGAAGGAGATTTTACCCGAAGCGAACGCAGAAATTGTTTCCGCGACGGTGGTAGAAAATGTTTTATATTTAGGGATTACTGGTTTAGGAAAAATAATTCTTTACCGAGAGGGAAAAACTGGTTTTGTGCTTCAGGGAGAAAGGGAAAATTTGCTAAGAACGGCTAGCGGTTTTCTTAAGCCCGGAGATATTTTTATTTTAGGAACGAAAAGCTTTTTTGAGATTGTTCCTCTTTCAACAATAAAAACAGCTTTAGAAAGTGGTTCGGCGCAGCGGGCAGGAGAAATTTTAACTCCTTTAGTTTTGGGAAAGGAAAATGGTTTGGCTTCTGCCTTGATTTTGGAGGTAAAAAAACGGGAAGAATTGCGGCCGGAAAGTCAGGTTTTAGTTTCTCAGCCAGAAAGAAGGAAAGAAATTAAAAAGACTTTAGCTGATTTATTTTCAAAGATTAAAACGGTAATTACCCAACCTCCTCCGGAAAAACCAAAAAAGAGCTATTTTACTGTCGCCTTAATTTTACTTCTAATTTTGGGAGTAAGTATGGTTTTTGGTTCTAAACAAAGGAAAAAACAAGAACAAGAGAAAAAAATTGAAATGGTTTTGGAACAGGTAAAGGCAAAGAAGGAGGAAGGAGAAGTTCTTTTGAGTTTAAACCCGGCAAAAGCAAGAGAGATTTTAAAAGAGGCGGAAAGTATTTTAGCCCAGATAGAAAAAGAAAAAATCACCTCGTCAAAATTGGAAGAAGTCAAAAAAGAGCTGGGGAATTCCCTAGACGCTGTTTTAAAAGAATATGAAGTAGAAACAAAACTATTTTTTGATTTGGAATTAATTAAAAAAGAGGCAAAGGGAGGAGATGTGGTTTTTTCTGGCGAAAAACTGGTAATCTTGGATAGTCAGAATTTAGCGGTTTATTTACTGGGAGCAAAAGATAAAAACGCAGCAATTTTAGCCGGCGGCGAGCAGCTTAAAGATTGTTTAAAAATAGCCGTTTTTGGAGGAAAAATTTATATTTTAACTCCCCAGGGAGTTTTGGAAGGAAAATTAGGGGAAAATGAAAAGCTAAAACTGGTAGTGGAAAAAGATAAAGATTGGGAAGAGGTAAAAGATTTGGCAATTTTTGCCGGCAATTTATATTTGTTGGATAAAAAGGGAATTTGGGTTTATCCGGCAATTACTGGAGGTTTTGGAGAAAAAAGACCCTGGTTAAAAAATCCGGCGGATTTTTCCCAGGCAGAAGAGATGGTAATTGATGGAGCGATTTGGGTGCTTAAAAAAGAGGGGGGGTTGGAAAAATATCTTCGGGGAAGCAAAGAAGTTTTTGGGGTTGAGGGTTTAGATAAACCGTTTTTAGAGCCTTTGAGTTTTTACACCTCGCCTGACGAGGAAAAACTTTATGTTTTGGATAAGGGAAATTCTCGAGTGGTGGTTTTGGAGAAAAATGGCCAGTATCATTCTCAATACAAAAATCCCCAAATAGCTAGTGTTCAGAGTTTAGTTGTCTGGGAAAAAGAAGGAAAAATATTTCTTTTGGCAGGAAGCAAAATTTATGAAATTGCTTTAAAATAGAACTATGTATGATGTCATTTCTTTTGGTTCGGCTACTTTGGACGTTTTTTTAAAAACCGAGGATTTTTTGATTTTGGAAACAAAAAAATTTCCGGTGGGAAAGGCTTTAGCCTTGCCTTACGGAGCAAAATGTGAGGTTTCTCAAAGACTAATTTCTTCTGGTGGTGGGGGGACAAATACTGCTGTTGGTTTTGCCCGCTTGGGATTGAAAACCGCCGTTGTTGCTCGTTGCGGTTGGGATTTTGGAGGGAAAATTATTCGTCAAGATTTAAAAAAAGAAGGAGTAGATGATAGTTTGCTTGTCCAAATTGAAGGCGACGAAACTGATTATTCAACTATTTTAGTTGGGCCAGATGGTGAGCGGACAATTTTGGTTTATCGGGGAAAAACAAAACTTAGCGAGAGCCTAATTGATTTTTCCAAATTAAAAAGCCGTTGGTTTTGTATTTCTGGTTTGGAGGGAAACTTAAAGCTTTTAGAAAAATTAGTAAGTTTTGCCAAGGAAAATAAAATCAAAGTTGCTGTTAATCCCGGAAGAAAAGAGATAGAGCAGAAAGAGGAATTATTAAGAATTGTAAAAAATGTTGATGTTTTGATTGTTAATCAAGAGGAGGCGGCACGATTAACTGGGATTGGTTTTTTTGACCCAAAACTTTTTCGCCGGACCGCCTTGTTGTCCGAGGGAATTGTGGTTGTTACCCGGGGAGCAGATGGAGCTTGTCTTTTTGATGAGAAAGATAATTTGCTTGAAGCTGATGGCTTTAAAGTAGAAATGGTTGATGCCACTGGGGCCGGAGATGCTTTTAACTCCGGTTTTATTGGTGGTCTGGCAAAAGGTTGGGATTTAGAAAAGGCCTTAAAATTGGGAATTGCCAATGGCGCTTCGGTGGTTGGTTTTTTAGGAGTAAAACCTGGTTTGCTTTCGGAAAAAAATTACCATAATTGGCTTAATAAGCCTTTAAAAATAAGAAAGTTGATTAGTTGATTAGTTAATTAGTTAATTAGGAGAAGGATGGCAGGATCATTTAGAGATTTAAACATTTGGAAGAAAGGGGATAAATTAAATATGAAAATTGAAAGTGTTGGTTGGCGAAAGGTAAAAATTGATGGAAAAGAATACTGGCAGGTTTTAATTGTGGGTGAAAAAGTTATTCCCCGGGAGGTAGAAAAAGTAAAAGAAGTTTATGGTACTGACCATGTGATTGCCTCCTGGGAAGAAGAATTACTTTTTTCCGGGGAGCCGCAGGTGATTTTGATTGCTACGGGCTGGAGTGGAGTTTTAAAAGTAAATGAAAATTTAAAATTTAAAACTGAAAATTTGGGGATTGAACTTCGGGTGGTTTTGACTTCGAAAGTCAAGAACGAATATAATCAATTAGTTTCCCAAGGGAAAAAGGTTAATGCCTTAATTCATACAACTTGCTAAAATGGCTTTTGAAGGGGAGCAACAGGCTATTCCTCAGGTTAAACCACTTTTAAAGAAACAGGTAAAACCGAAGCTAACCAACGGCGATCGGTTGCTGATTATTGGTCTTTTTTTAACGACAGTTTTTCTCAGCGGTTTTCTTTATTTTCAGCCGCAAATTTCTGCTTTTTTTCAAAAAATAAAAAAAACACCGGAGAAAATTACCTCTCCGCTGGTAATTACTGGAGGCAAAGAAGTGAAAAAATTTGACCCCACCCCGGTTTTGGAAGAAATTAAAAATCTAACCAAGGGGCTTTTGGGAACTTATGGGGTTTATGTTTATAGATTCGAAGATGGCAAAGAATATGGTCTTTATCAAAACGAAATTTTTCCTGCGGCTTCGTTGATGAAATTGCCGGTGATTTTAACTTTATATCAAGAGGCAGAAGCGGGAAAAATTAATTTGGAGGAAGAATATAAACTTTTGGAAAAAGATAAAAGGGGCGGGGCAGGAATTTTACAAAGCCGACCGGCAGGAGAAGTCTATACCTACCGAAAGTTAGCAGAATTGATGGGCCAGTATTCGGATAATACCGCTAACAATGTTTTGGTAAAAATTTTAGGACCGGAAAAAATTCAACAAACGATTGATAGTTTAGGCATGAAAAAAACAAATTTTGCCGAATACGAAACTACTCCCCAAGATATTGGTTTGTTTTTTAGGAAGCTTTATGAGGGTGGGGTGGTGACTTCCCAGCATAAGGAAGAAATTTTGAAATTTTTAACGAAAACTGGTTTTGAGGATAGAATTCCAGCCGGAATACCAAAAGAGATCCGGGTTGCCCATAAAATCGGTACCGAAATTGGAGTTTTTTCCGATGCCGGGATTATTTTTAGCCAAAAGCCTTTTGTTTTAGTAATTATGAGTAGGGAAGCAAAAGAATCCGAGGCAAAGGAAGCCCTCCCAAAAATCGCCAAGACGGTTTGGGAGTGGGAGGAGAAAAATTAAACTATCTTTTATCGCAATAAACCCTTTTAAAGTTTAAATAAGCTTTTATCGCTAGCCTACACAATAAAATTTGCATAACAAATAAGAGTTCTTTTTTTATTAAGCTGACTTTTTTAAACCCCCTGCTGTGTATTTCGTTAATTATAAAATCCCACTCTTGGCTGATATTAAAAGTGTTTAAGTTGTTATCCAATGTCATTGTGAGTTTACTTATAGCGCCTCCATTTAACTTTTGTTAATGAGGGAGTTTTTTGTATATTTGCAGGGGGTTTTCTAACTAAAATCAAATACTTAAATCCTCTTAAAAAGAAATTAAATTTTTTGGCTCTGTAGTGCCATATTTGAGTGTTCGAACTTTGATTTCTTCTAGCTACGCAAATTATATCTATAGGTTCAAAACCCACATTATCAACTAGCATCTGGTAAATTTTAAATCCAACAGGCGTAAATTTTCTCTTTACCCATTGGTCCCCAATTAACCAGCCTAAAACCTTTTCCGGTTTTAAAATTCTATAAATTTCAAAAGCTACTTTTTCCAATTCGTGATAAAATCTAGGATCTTCTGCAGAGATTTTCCCAATATCCGCCGGGTCATTAGAATAATTTACATTATCGCCATAAGGAGAGTCTATAAAAACCATATCAACAGAATTATCCGCTAGGGGGATTTTACGAGAGTCGTTTTTGATAACTTTTGGATGTTGGGGGTTTATATCATAGCCGATAACCCTTCTTCCTTCTTCTTCACAGACATCGATTGTTGTTCCACTACCGGCCATTGGGTCAACTACCAGATCGCCCGGCTTGGTGTATCTTTGGACCATATTCCAAATAATGAAGGCAGGAGTTACCCCCTGAAACTTATTATTGCCCTTTGGTTTTTTACCATAGCTTTGTTTTGGGTAATCCCAAAGGGTAGTCGTCTCAAAAGGAGGCTTTTCGTCTTTTTGATTTTGATTAAATAAAATTTCCTGATTTTTTTTATTTTTGGTTTCTTTTGGCATAGATTAAATTTTTCAAATCGGTAATAAACTTATCAAAACTTTTGACTTTATCGCTCTCTTCAATTTTTTCTTCGCTCATTATATAGCCCCCATCGGTATCGACCTCTACAATTGCTCGTCCTTTCTTCGCCGGTTTTTTAATACTTAATGTCTTGTCCTCATCAGGAGTGATGAAGAAAACTTTAATATGTCTAGTTACTTTATCCTGACTAAGCTTAATTTTCCAATAGCCGGTTTGCGCTATCCTTTCACGCAGAGTTACTTTACTGGAAATAACAGCGATAATTTTGCAATCGGTTGGGTTGTAAATAATTATATCAACATCGGGTAGATGGGCTCCAAATTCTCCAAAATCAACCAAGAGATTTCTTTTTACTCTATTTAACTCTTGCGAGAGATTATTGGTGCTGGTTTTTTCTAATTTGTTTCCGTCGACTACCTTTAAACCTAGTCTTTCAACTTCATCTTTAATGATGTAGGCAACCAATTTTTCTAAATTTTTTCCCTTAAAAGCTCGCCAAGACTGCTCATGGTCCTTGTTGGGAGTGGGAGATTTTAGCCAATCTTTTTTGTGGATTTTTTTAGCTTCGTTAAGCAACTCTGAAATGTGTCTAAAGGCGGTGTCGCCGTATTTTTTTCTTTTTTCTTCGTAAAGACGCGCGAGATCGTTAAAATTCATAATTAAATGATATCTAATTCTCAATTTTTAATCAAGTAAGTTAATTATCTTTTAGCGATTATCGCCACTGCCGTGGAGTTTTCCTCGTTTCTTTCGCGAGGCAAGCTTTTCTAAATTTGTCCTGGCGATTTCCTCTAAAGAAAGGCCAGCTTCTGTGGCTAGGTTTGCC
>Ga0209162_1000260_pt1 | contig 58345 bp, 46 predicted proteins | sample YNPNPMetaG_FD_187121 | JGI IMG/M metagenome (GOLD analysis project Ga0209162, IMG submission 187121) | Anoxygenic and chlorotrophic microbial mat microbial communities from Yellowstone National Park, USA - YNP NP MetaG (SPAdes) (version 2) ...
GCCGGGCGCCTGCTGGTGCTCGGCCTGCCGGCGGGAGCGTGTCTGAGGCCGAGAAAACGTATCACCGCGGCGCTGGGAGCGACCGAGCAGACGCCGGGGCACGGATGCGAATGAACACGAATCGTTCGAACAGTCAGCTCGAGCCAGCGGGCCGGGCCCCCGGGTACCCGGCGATCGAAGACGGCGCGGTTCCGCCTCCCCTGCCCGCCGGCGCCGGGGACTTCCGCCTGTCCATTGTGGTTCCGGCGTACAACGAGGAGAGCCACATCGGACCGACTCTGTCGGAGTTGCTCCGCTTCGCCCGGAACCGCTTCGGCACCGCTGAGATCATCGTGGTGGACGATGGTTCCACGGATCGGACCGCCCCGATCGTACAGGAGATTGCCGGAGGTCGCGACGGGAACGTCCCGCGCGTAGCGGTCCTGAGTCACACGCGAAATCTCGGCAAGGGAGCCGCCGTCCGCACAGGGGTGCTGGCCGCCTCGGGCGACATCGTGCTCTTCACGGACGCGGACCTGTCCGCGCCGATCGACGAGGCCGCTCTTCTGATCGAGCCGATCCTGCGGGGCGAGTGTGACATCGCCATCGGATCGAGGGCCCTGGATCGACGCCTGATCGGCGTGCGGCAGAGTCGATTCCGCGAAATGGCCGGGCGCGTCTTCAACTGGCTCGTGCGCATGTGTACGCGTCTGACCATCCGCGACACCCAGTGCGGATTCAAGGCGTTTCGGCGTTCGGTCATGGAGCCGGTCTTCCGGGCTGCGCGGGTCGAGGGATTCGCCTTCGACGTCGAAATCCTTTACCTCGCCCGCAGGCGGGGGCTGCGGATTCGGGAGATCCCCGTCCGCTGGAACCATGTCGAGCAGACCAAGGTCAGCCTCCTCCGCGACTCCGCCCGGATGTTCCGCGACGTGCTGGCCGTCCGGTGGAACGACCTGCTGGGGCGTTACGGCCGGAGCTTCGCGGCCCCTGCGACCTCTCACGAGGACGCCTTCCGGGCCGCCGAGCCGACGCGCCCTGCGGACCGGCGCTTCCAGTCCCAGACACGTGGGAAATGACTGCGCCGGAGGCCGACGGAATCGGCCTCGCCGGGGAATACCTCCTGCCCGCTTCGGCCGCTCGGGCGATATTGGGCGTCGCAGCCCGACTTGTGATTCCTCTGCCCCGAGGGCACACTCCACGACATGGTTCGGCAGCGTATTCTGTACGGCTCGGTGATGCTGGCGGGGCTGGTCATGCTCGTGGCCGTTGACGCCTGGCTGAGCCGGCCCGATATGAACGGACTCGGTGTCGCCGACGTCCTCGGCCATGGTGGCTTGACGACCGTCGTTTTCGCATTGATCGCGCTGCTCGGCGCGGCCGAGTTCTGCCGTCTGGTGCGGCAGGTCGGGCACCACCCGTCCCTGCCTTGGATACTCGTGATGGTCGGCCTGATGGTGGCGGGCCCGTGGCTGGCTGCCCCGGCCATTGCCCCTCGGCTGATCCCGCTCGGCACGTTCGGAGCCCTCCTGGCGCGGCTGGACGCCGCCCTGCCCCCGGTCGCCCTGCTGGGCACGGCGGGCCTCCTGGTCCGTCGCCAGCGGACCTCTGGAGCTGTCGCCGACTTCTCCGTCACCTTGGCGGCGATCTTCTACATTGGATTGCTCGGGTCCTTCGCGGTCCGCTTGCGCTGCTGGCTGCCCGGGGCCGCTGGGGCTTGGGTGCTGTTGGCGACGCTCTTCGTGGTCAAAGTAACCGACATCGGGGCCTACTTTACGGGGTTGTCGGTGGGCCGACGCCCGCTGATTCCGAAAATAAGCCCAAAGAAGACCTGGGAGGGCCTCGTCGGCGGTTTGGGCGCCGCCTCGATCAGCTCGGCGTTCCTTTTGGGAATGGGGGTCCCGATCAGTTGGGAGGACGGAACACGCGTATGGTTGACGGTTCCGCAAGCCGTTGTGTTCGGGTTAGTTATGGCAGCGGTCGGGCAGCTCGGAGACCTGGTCGAGTCGCTCTTCAAGCGAGATTCCGGAGTAAAGGACTCTGCGAAGCTCATACCGACTTTCGGGGGCATACTGGACCTGATCGACTCCCCTTTGGTGTGCCTGCCTGTGGCCTACGGCCTCCTGCGATGGTGGACGGGGAGATGACGGCACCGCGGGGGCGTTTACCGGGAGGCGCCCAATCCGCTAGAATAGAGGGCTGGAAGCGGAGCCGGCACTGCCCTTCGACCCGGGCACCTCTCCGCCCCCTTGCACAGGAGAACAAGCGGACCCTTGGAACTGACTATCACGGTTGAAGACGCCGGCAACCGAATCGCCCTGTTCGGAGCCGGCGACCGGCACCTGCGCCTGATCCGGGGCGCGCTCGATGTTCAGATCACTGCTCGGGATTCCAGTGTGCGGCTCGCTGGCGAGGCCAAAGCCGTTGCAAAGGCAGCCGCCGTCATCGACCAGCTTCAGCGGATCCTCCAGCGGGCCGACCTCGTAACCGAAGAGGACGTAATGGACGCCATCGGGGAGGTGGCCCGGGAAGGGCTTCCGGAGGCCGCCGCCTCCGATCGGATCGATGTATACGCCAAGAACGTCTGCGTAGTCCCCAGAACAGCCGGCCAGCGGGAATACGTGCGGGCCGTAGCCGAAAACGACTTGGTCTTCTGTCTCGGGCCGGCAGGCACGGGCAAGACTTATCTCGGGGTGGCGATGGCCGTCTCCATGCTCAAGGCCGGGCACATCAAACGGATCGTCCTGGTCCGGCCGGCGGTGGAGGCCGGCGAGAAGCTCGGGTTTCTGCCCGGCGATATGCAAGCCAAGGTGAACCCGTACCTCCGGCCGCTCTTCGATGCCATGCACGACATGATGTCCTTCGAGCAGATCCGCCGGTTCGTGCAGAACGACGTGATCGAGGTCGCGCCGCTGGCGTTCATGCGGGGCAGGACCCTCAACGCATGTGCCGTCATTCTGGACGAAGCCCAGAACACCACGGTCTCGCAGATGCTTATGTTTCTTACACGGCTGGGCCACTCCAGCAAGATGATCGTCACAGGCGACGACAGCCAGGTGGACCTGGCCGAGGGCCAGCCGAGCGGGTTGATCGATGCCGTTCGCCGGCTGCGGGGCATTCGGGGCATCGGGATCGTCCGACTTCGAGATGCCGACATCGTAAGGCACTGCCTGGTGCAGAGGATCGTGAACGCATACGGGAACGGTCGCTCGGGCATGCATTATCGGACGCCGCGGCCCGGCCATGCCACGAACCCGGAGCCGGCTGACGGACCGGCCGATGAATAAGAGCCTGTTTGGATGGGCTCGGGCTCTGCGGCCCGGGCGCCCGCCCCCGGCCTGTGGGACGAGCGGCCCGTGCCGAAGGCGGGTGGCTAGCCGCTATCCCATTCGCGAAGGCCCTCTGCCGAAAGACCATGGTTTCCAGTCCTACGAGTCGCCAGAGACGTAAGGAGGTTCGGCGACAGCGTGCCGCCGGCGAGCCGTCGCGGCTGGGGTCCTGGCGGGCCCGCTACGGGCTGTGGCCCGTCCTGATCGGGCTGTTCGTGTGTGTGGCGAGCACGGCCATCATTCTGTCGGGCGAGATGCTCGTGTGGCAGATCGACGAGACGGCGCCCGCCGATCTGGACATTCGCGCCCGCGTGCCCTTTACGGTCACGGACCAGAAGCTCACGGAAGACAACCGGCGCAAGGCGCGACTTAACGCCCCCGACGTGTATGTTCGCAACGAGGCCGTTCTCTCGAGCATCGGCGGCAAGCTTCGCGACCTGTTCGCGTTGGCCAAGTCCTCCGAAGACGCAGCGGCCTTTGTCGCGGCCGCCCAGGCCAAACACAGGGAGTGGTCGCTGGACGACGGGGATTACCGAGCCCTGAAGGCGATAGCCGTGGACGCTTCCGGGGCCGGGGCCGGGCTGTTCGAGATGACGGTGACCACTCTGAACGAGTTTCTGGCCAACCAGTTCATCGTCCACAAGCCCAATGATCCGCAGCGGCCCGAGGCCCCGCTGACCTCGCTGCTGACCTGGAACGATTCGGGGCGACGCACCGTCCTGACCAGTCAGCTTCAGTACGTTTCGGACTCGCAGGCCGTCCGCAGGATCGCCGAAGAGGCCGCCCAGCGCCTCCCGGCCCCTCTGGAACCCCTGCGCCCGGACGTCACCGCGCTGATCATCCGTTCGCTCCAGCCCGGACCGAATCAGTTCGAACCGATCTACCGCTACGACCAGCAGGCCACCGCCGACCTTATGAAGCAGTACGAAGCGGCCGTCCAGCCGGTCGTCTATCAGTACAAGCCCGGGGATGTGCTCGTGAAGGCAGGTCAGCGGATCGGCGTCGAGGACATGGAGCTGCTCAGGACAGAACACGAGGCCTACCGCGCGGCGCTGCGGCTCGACTTCGACCTGTGGCGCCGTCACCTGCTGACCCGGGCGGGGCTGGCGGCACTCGTATTCCTGGTCGTGATGGGGCTGGGGGTCTACACACATCACTACCAGCAGCGGAACCTGCTCAAACCTTCCCGGACTCTGGGGATCTCGGCGCTGATGCTGCTGACGCTCGGGCTGGCGCGGCTCGGCGTGCTCTCCTCCTGGTCGGCGGCCGTCCCGCGGGAGTCTGCCGTCGCCCTGGTGGTGATCGCCGCGGCCATCTGCACCATCGCCTATGAACAGCGTTACGCCCTGGGGTTGAGCGGCGCCCTGGCGATCCTGGTCACGCTGGCGATCGGGGGCGATCTGGCCCTGTTCGTCACACTGCTGGTGCCGATGGGCGCGACCATATTCCTGCTGCGGGACATCCGCACCCGGGGCAAGCTGATCCTGACGGGCTTCCTGGCCGGGCTCGCCGCATTTGTGGCGGCGGCCGCCGGGGGCCTGGTCGAGCAGCAGGACCTGCGGTACTACGTCCTGCCGCACGCCGTGGCGGCGGCGTCCTCCGGTCTGTTTGCGGGCTTCATCGTCCTCGGCGTGCTGCCGGCCATCGAACGGCTCTTCGGGGTGGCCACGAGCCTCACCCTGCTGGAGTGGTGCGACGCGAGCCGTCCGCTCCTGCGGCGGCTGGCCCAAGAGGCTCCCGGCACGCATACGCACTCGCTGATGATGGGGACGCTGGCCGAGGCGGCCGCCAATGCGATCGGGGCCAACGGACTGCTCGCGCGGGTGGGCGCCCTCTACCACGACATTGGCAAGATCTCCAAGCCCGCGTATTACGTGGAGAATCAGGAGGCGCGAATCAATCGCCACGACCGGCTGGGACCCACGCTGAGCCTGCTGGTCATCGTGGCGCACGTGAAGGACGGCCTCGAACTGGCCCGACGCTACGGCCTGCCGAGGATCCTCCACCAGTTCATCACCGAGCATCATGGGACGACCGTGGTGCGGTACTTCCAGCGCATGGCGGCCGAGCAGGCCCAGCGGGCCCGCACCAGGGAGCTTCCGGAGAGCGAGTTTCGCTACCCGGGCCCCAAGCCGCGATCGAAGGAGACGGCGATCCTCATGATCTGCGATGGGGTGGAAGGAGCCGTCCGCGCGCTGCCCGAGGCAACCCCCGGCCGCATCGAGCAGACCGTCCACCAAGTGCTGATGGAGCGGCTGCACGACGGGCAGTTCGACGAATGCGACATCACCCTCAAGGAGCTTTCCCGCGTGGAGGAGACCCTCGTCAAGGGCCTCTGCGCGATCTATCACGCTCGAATCGCCTATCCGAAGGCCGAGCGGAAGGAGCCGTCGGCCCGCAGCGGCGAGACGGCCGGCGAGGTGCGACGCGAGCACACAGCCGAGGCCGCACCGGTCGCGGCCCTGGCACGCGGATCGGCACCGGAGAGGTCGCCCCGGTGAAGCGGAACTCACCCGGCCCGAGGGCCGGTGGCACCAGCAGCAGGATCCTCATTGAGGTCTGGCCGGAGAACCTGGACCCCCGATGCCGTCGGCTGATCGCAGCGGCTGCCCGGGCGACCGTGCAGCGCGAGGGGAAACAGCCGGGGCGCCTGAGCATCGCGGTTTTGCGCGACGCGGCGATCGCCGAACTGCATGAGCGCTACCTGGGCCTCGCCGGGCCGACCGACGTCATGGCTTTCGACTTGGGCGATGGCGACCTGGACGGGCAGATCGTCGTCTCGGCCGACGCGGCCCGGCGCGAGGCCCGAGCCCGGCGGCTGCCTTTCGAGCAGGAGTTGCTGCGGTATGTCGTTCACGGGACGCTGCACCTGCTGGGCCACCGCGATGATACGGCGGCGCAGGCAAAGAGGATGCATGCAATCGAAGATGAACTTCTGGCCGTGCTGGTACCGGCCGAGGTCCGAGAACCGGATCCGAGCAGGAACCGGCGCCCGAGAGGGCCGCGGGGCGGCCGTCCCCTGGTGAGCAGCCGCCCGACGGGCCGCCGGGGCGGCCGACGTATCGGCCGGCCGCGTGCCGGCGGGACACGAGCCGACGATCTGCCATGACGTGCTTCTGGATAGCCCTGGTGCTCGTGGCCGCGACGTGCTTCATCTCCGCAGTCAATCTGGCCCTGCGCCACATGTCGCGGGCCCAGGTGGGGGAACTCGCGGAAAGACAGGGGCGATCGGCCCGGTTTCACCTTCTGCTCCGGCAGCACGCCGCCCTGACGCTGACGACGTCCACGGTCCGCATGGCCGTGAATCTGGCGCTGGTCCTGGTGATCGTGCACGCCTTCCGCACCCTCCAAGAACGACCCGCCGTCTACTACGGTTCGATCTTCCTGGTATCGGTGCTGCTGGTGCTGGTGTTCGGCGTGGCGATTCCGAACGCGTGGGCCAAGTACGCCGGTGCGCCCCTGCTGCTGGCCTGCGCCCCGCTGCTGAACGCCCTTCGGATCGCGCTGGGTCCGATCGTAAGCTTTCTGCGGCTCTTCGACGGGCTCGTTCGGCGGCTGGCGGGCGTGCCGCTCGTCGAGGAAGAGGACGGCCTCGAGCAGTTGGAACAGGAGATCCTGACGGTCGTTTCCGAGGGCGAGGCGCATGGGGCGGTAGACGAGGAAGAGAAGGAGATGATCCAGTCCGTGATCGAGCTGGACGAGCGCCGGGTCGGCGAGATCATGACTCCGCGGACCGAAATCGTCGCCCTGCCGGTCACGGCGACCCTGTTCGAGGCGAAGGACGTGATCGCCCGCGAGGGCCACTCGCGGATCCCCATCTACGAGGAGTCGCTCGACAATATCCTCGGCGTGCTGTACGCGAAGGACCTGCTCAACTTCGAGCGCACCGATGACTTCGATCCGGCCGCCGTCATGCGGAAGGTTCCCTATGTGCCCGAGACCAAACCTCTGCGGGACCTGCTCCGCGAGTTCCGTCAGAACAAGGTCCACATCGCCATCGTGCTCGACGAATACGGCGGGACCGCCGGTCTCGTGACCATCGAGGATATCGTCGAGGAGCTCGTCGGCGACATCGCCGACGAGTTCGAGCCGCCCGAACCTGCGCCGATCCGCCGGGTGGACGCCGACACGGTCGAGGTGGACGGGCGGGTGCGCGTATCGGAGCTGAATGACGAGCTGGGCATCCTCCTGCCCGAGGACGAGGACTACGAAACCGTGGCCGGTTTCGTTTTCAGCACGCTGGGCCGGATCCCCGCAAAAGGCGAGGAACTCCGGCACGAGAACATCCACGTCCGCGTCCTCGACGCCGACGAACGGCGGATCAACCGGCTGCGGATCCACGTGGCGCGCCAGCCACAGGGGCAGGCCAGCGGCGAGGCGGACAGACCCGCGTGACCCCGCGGCCCGCGCTGGGGACATGCCTCCCGGGCGTCGCGGTGCGGGCGGGCCGAGGCGCCCCCTTCGGGCCGGCCGGGCCACGAAGACCGACGGATACGCACGGGCTGCGAGCCCGGACCCCCATGTTGGTGCGCGTGCCCCAACGGCCTACACCTGGTGGGCGGGCTTGGGCAGGTCGTCCGTGATCGCCTGCTGCTGCACCTGGCGACCGTCGTACGTGAAGCGGAGCATCTCGTCGTCGACGAGCGCCTGGAGATGAACGGGCCGGCCCCAGAGGGCCTGGATCCGCTTGAGGGTCTCCGTGGCGTACTTGACCTGAAGATCCACGCCGCTGTGCTTGTGCGCCAGGTACAGCTCGCCTCGATTGGCGTAGTTGCCGTCGACCACGTAGATGTACGGCCGGCCGTGGTTGGTCAGGAAGAACAGGAGCTGCTTCTTGATCTTTTCGAAGTCCCGGTTGACGGCCACCATGCGTCGAGTGGCCGGGTCGTAGCGGTACTGGTAAAGGCGGTGCTTCTCGACGAACTCGGGGGTGAGGAACTCGTCTATGAAGGTCACGTCGTTGTAGATCTTGCGGACCTCGAAGATCTTCTCCCGTCCCGGCGACTCCTTGCCGACGACCCGTTCAGGGAGGCGGCGGTCCCGGCCCCAGTTGCGTCTGCGTTCGACGTCCTCGCACTCTTCGTATTCCTTGCCGTAGCGGCCCGTGTTCCAGCGGTACTCGATGTCGCGGAACAGCTCGAGGCCGATCTTGTAGGGGTTGAGCTGGCCGGGCGCCGAGGCGAGCGTCCCGGCGTGATGATCGCAGTAGGTGATCAGCTCGTCGTCCCGCAGCGCGTAGCGGGTCATGATGGTGGAATGCCAGTAGGTCGCCCAGCCCTCGTTCATGATCTTCGTCATGGCCTGCGGGGCGTAGTAGTAGGCCTCTTCGCGGATCATGGCGAGGATGTCCGCCTGCCAGTCCTCCAGCGGGGCGTACTTGAGCAGGAAGAGCAGGATGTCGCGGACCGGCCGGACGGGGTGCTGTTTCTTCTCCTTCTCCCGCTCCTGGCGCAGGCGGTCCTTCTGGGCACGGATCTCCTCGGGCGGGTTGATGAACCGGTCCATGTAATGCTTGGCCGGATAGCGCACCACCTCCCGATCGAAGTTGCGGTCGTCTTCGTCCGGAATCCGGAGCTGCTCCCCCCGGCCGGACGGCCCGCGTGACATGAACATCGAGTGCTCGTCGATGAGGTCTTCCAGCGACAGACAGGTATCGATGAAGCGTTCCACGGCCTCGTAGCCGCGTCGTTCGATGTGGCGGCGGATGCGGGTGGCGTGATTGGCCATCTCGTCCATCATCTTTCGGTTCGTGGGACGGAACCAGATGTTGTTCTTGAAGAAGTCGACGTGGGCGAACACGTGAGCCATGACGGTCTTATGGTCCACCGGGGCATTGTCGGCCAGGAGGTAGGCGTAGGAGGGGTCCGTGTTGATGACCATCTCGTAGATGCGGGAGAGGCCGTAGACGCGCTGCTTGCTGAGCTTCTCGTACTCCATGCCGAAGCGCCAGTGCGGATAGCGCTGGGGGAAACCGCCGTAGGCGGCGATCTGGCACATCTGGTCGAAGTCGACCAGCTCGAAGATGACGGGGAAGAAGTCGAGCCCCTCCTCCCGGGCGTACCCCTCGATCAGGTCCCGCTGACGGGCCAGCTCGGCGGGGAACTCGTTGCGCCTCATCCGGGTCGCCACGCCTATCGCCCCCCCGCAAAGAAGGCCCGGATGCTGTCGTAGATATCGTCCCGGTGATTCACGCGGCTCGTGACGACGTTGTCCGCATCCGCGAGCTGCTCGTGGAGCACGTTGATGAAGTTCCCGCTCCCGTACGCACTGGCGACCTGGCAGTAGCCGAAGAGGTTGATCCGGGGCAGGATCTCCTCACGGAGCAGCTTGCAGCACTCGCGGCTGTCCGATTCGCTGGAGTTGTCTCCGTCGCTGAAGTGGAACAGGTACACGTTCCACTCGGGCGCCGGATAGTGCGCTTCCAGCAGGTCCCGGGCGCACCGGAACGCGCTGCTGATCTTCGTCCCCCCGTCCTCGCGCAGGCGATAGAAGGTGTCGCGGTCCACCTCCGTCGCCCGCACGTCGTGTACGATATACCGGCTCTCGATGCCCCGGTAGTTGCGCCGCAGCCAGGCGTCGATCCAGAACGCCTCCAGCCGCACCAGCTCCTTCTGCTCGCCCCCCATCGAACCCGACACGTCCATCATGTAGATGATGACCGCGTTGGACCGGGGCACGAGCACGGTCTTCCAGCTCCGGTACATCTTGTCGGGGCGCTCGAAGATGATGTACGGGTTGTCCGGGTCGTAGGTCCCCAGCATGATCTGCCGCCGCAGGGCCCGCCGGAAGGTCCGCTTGAAGTGCCGCAGGGACTCGGGGCCCGACTGCCGGATGCCGCTGTAGCGGTCCTTTTCGGCGGTGACCTGCTTGCGGCCGCGGGGCTGGATCCGCGGCAGTTTCAGCTCCTCGCCGAGGATGTCCGCCAGCTCGTCCAGGGAGACCTCGACCTCCAGGATGTGGCTGCCGGGCTCGGTCCCCCCCGGCCCCATGCCCCAGGCCTCTCCGCCCGCCGGGTCGCCGGGGCGGGCGTCGCCCGCGCCGACGCCGGCATCGCTGTTGTCGCCGTAGCGGAACGTGGGGATGTCGACCCCGCGGACCGGGATGCTGATGAGGTGCTTGCCCTCCTTGCCGATCAGCTCGCTGCGGGTGAGGAACTTGCGCAGGTCCTCACGGATCCGTCCCTTGACGATCTGCCGGAATCGCTGGTGGTCCTTCTGGATCTTCAGGTACATCGTCCGACCCGCCTGGATACCGAGATCCGCCGCCCGGCCCTCCCGCCGGAAGCGGCGTCCGTCCCGCCGGAGAGGGAGGGCGGACGCAGGGCCGACGGGCCGCGCGGGTTCCGTGCCCCGGCCCGGGTCATTCCTGTTTCGAGTCGCCCCGGGCGAAGATCGATGCGACGTAGTTCAGCACGTCCGTGGCGCTGGTCTCGTTGTAGCCGAAGTACTTGATGAGCCGCTGCTTGACGACGTCGATCTTCGCCTGGGTCTCGTCGTCCACGACGCCGGACACGACGTTCTTGAGCTTGATCGTGTCGCGCTGGTCCTCGAAGAGCTTCAGTTCGAGGGCCTTGTGCAGCCGGGCGTTCGTGTTGTACTCGAACCGCTTGCCGTCCAGGGCCAGCGCGCCGATGTAGTTCATGATCTCCTGCCGGAAGTCGTCCTTGCGGCTCTCCGGGATGTCGATTTTCTCCTCGATGGACCGCATGAGGCGCTCGTCGGGTTCCTCGTCGCGGCCGGTGTACTTGTTGCGGACCTTCTCGTGCTGCGTATAGGCCCGGACGTTCTCGATGTAGTTGGCGCAGAGCCGCTTGATCGCCTCCTCGTCGGCGGAGATCGCCCGCTGCACTTCGCCCTTGACGATGTCTTCATATTCCTCGCGGACCACGGTGAGCAGCTCCCTGTAGCGTTTGCGGGTCTCCTCGTCGCTGATCAGGCTGTGGTGGGCCAGGCCCGCCTCCAGCTCGTTCATGACCATAAAGGGATTGATGCACTTGTCCTGGAGCGCCTGATCGGACACGAGGGCGTTGGAGATCTTGTCCTGGATGTACCGCGGGCTGATGCCCTGCATCCCCTCGCGGGGCGACTCCTCGCGCAGCTCCTTGACGGAATCCTCCGTGAACCCGGGGATGCTCTTGCCCTCGTACAGCTTCATCTTCTGCACAAGCGTGAGGCCCGCCTTCTTGGGCTCCTCCAGACGGGTGAGCACGGCCCACATGGCCGCCATTTCAATCGTGTGCGGGGCGATGTGGATCCCGCGGATCTTCTCCCTGTTGAAGTCCTTCTCGTAGATCTTGATCTCATCGCTGAGCCGGATGCAGTACGGGATGTCGATCTTGATCGTCCGGTCGCGGAAGGCCTCCATCAGCTCGTTGCTCTGGAGCTTCTTGTACTCCGGCTCGTTCGTGTGGCCGATGATCACTTCGTCGATGTCCGTCTGGGCGAACTTCTTCGGCTTGATGACGTGTTCCTGCGAGGCCCCGAGCAGGTCGTACAGGAACGCCACGTCCAGCTTGAGCACCTCGATGAACTCGATCAGCCCGCGGTTCGCGATGTTCAGCTCCCCGTCGAAGTTGAACGCCCGCGGATCGCTGTCCGACCCGTACTCGGCGATCTTGCGATAGTTGATGTCCCCGGTCAGCTCCGTGGAGTCCTGGTTCTTCTCGTCCTTCGGCTGAAACGTCCCGATCCCCCGCCGGTCCTTCTCCGACAGCACGATCCGCCGGACGACCACGTGCTCCATCACCTTCCGCCAGTCGCCTCCGTGCTCGAGCAGAAGGTCCTCGAACATCTTCCGGCAGAACGGGTCCAGCTCGCCCTCCACCCGCAGGTGACGGTCGTGCGGCAGATCCGCGTTGATGGCCGCCAGCACCTCGCGCCTGGCCGGCATCGGAATGAGCTTGAGCGGCTCCTCATGCATCGGGCAGGGATGCAGGACCGTGGCCCCCGAGGCATCCTTCGTCTTCCACGCGAAGCTGTAGAGCGCCCCCTCGTCCAGCCGGGAGTAGTACTCCAGGCCCTTCTTCAACAGCCGCACGATCGTGCTCTTGGACGAGCCCACAGGGCCGTGAAGCAGCAGGATCCGGCGCTCGGTCCCGTAGCCCTGGGCGGCCGAGCGGAAGAAGTCCACCAGCTCCATCAGGGAGTGGTCCAGGCCGAAGATCGCATCCGCGCCGTTGTCGATCGGATCGGAGAAGAAGTGGTAGCGGATGTAATCGCGCTTCAGGTGCGTGTAGCGTTCGCACCCGAAGTGCATGATCATGTCGTAGATGCGCTGAAACGCATTGCGCGCCACGGCCGGCCTGCTCGCGACCAGATCAAGGTAGTCCTGGAAGGTGCCTTCCCAGTGCTGCTCGCGGAACCGGCGGGGATCGATGCTTTTTTCGACGATGGAGAGAATGGACTCCTTCGTGGCCATCCTGACGGTCCTCCAGGGGGCGCCTCTCGCCGACGCCCCGGTAACTTGCGACTTGCCCCGTTGGAGAACGCGGCCCAGAACCCGCGCCCCTGCACGCCCCCTGCCACAGGCCCGCATCGAGATGGCAGCCGGAGGGGCCGGACGGCAGCGGAATTCAAGCAGCCAACGAATCTTATCCGTCGTAATCCCGAAGTCAAAGGCCGATGCGCCCAACTACCTTCCAGTAAGGGGCTTACGGTTATCGCTCCCGTCCGATTACTGCCCCGTGCCGCGTTATCGGCCGCTGCCCGGAGGCCTGCCCGCCATGCTCGTCCCGGCCCGAACGCGGCGGACTTATAATCGCAGGCGTCATGGTGACTTGGTGCCTACCGGGCTGGCGATCTGCGGGGGGTCAGACATGATCGATGTCAGCGCGCTTTACTGCGGGTACAACTCGCCCTCCCTGCCCCACCGCTATGGGCGAGGCATCGACCGCGAGGTACCCGAACACCAGCGGTTCCGCACGCCCCGCTCGGCCCACGATCGGCGACCGATCGTGGTGTGGAACATCACCCGCACGTGCAACCTCGCGTGCGTACACTGCTACAGCGACAGCCAGGCCATCCGATACGGGGGGGAACTGACCACCCAGGAGGCATTCCGGGTGATCGACGACCTGGCGGCGTTCGGCGTGCCGGGCGTGCTGTTCTCGGGCGGCGAGCCCCTGATGCGACCGGACATCTTTGAGATCGCCGCCTACGCCCGCAGCCGGCGCCTCCACGTGGTGTTCAGTACGAACGGGACGCTGATCACGCCCGAGAGCGCCCGTCGTTTCGTCGAGCTGGGTATCGCCTACGTGGGCATCTCGCTCGATAGCGCGGAGCCGGCCGTGCACGACCGCTTCCGCGGCTCGCCTGGGGCCTTCGAACGGACGATGCAGGGAATACGATGCTGCAAGCGGGCCGGTCAGAAGGTAGGCCTGCGCCTGACGCTGACCCGGGCGACGGCCGGGAATCTCGACGCCCTCTTTGAACTGATCGTTCGTGAGGAGATCGACCGGGCGTGCTTCTATCACCTGGTGCCCGTCGGGCGGGGGGCCACGCTGGTGCAGCTCGCTCCCGAAGAGTCCAGACGGGCCGTCGATACGATCCTGCGGCGAACGCGGGAGCTGCACGACCGGGGCCGGCGAGTCGAAATCCTGACCGTGGACAATCACTGCGACGGCGTCCACCTGTATCTCGAGTTGCGGCGACAGGGCGACGCCCGGGCGGCCGATGTGTACGAGATGCTCCGCTGGAACGGCGGCGGATTGTACAGCTCGGGTGTCGGGATCGGGTGCATCGACTTCCAGGGCCGCGTTCATCCCGACCAGTTCTGGATGCACGAAACGCTCGGCAACGTTCGCGAGCGGCCCTTCAGCGAGATCTGGCAGGACACGAGCCACCCGCTGATGGCCGGACTCAAGGACCGGCTGAGGCTGCTCAAGGGTCGATGCGGCGCCTGCCGATTTCGCGAGCTATGCGGCGGGGCATCGCGTGTGCGAGCCGAGCTGGCCGCGGGCGACCCGTGGGCACCCGACCCGGCATGCTATCTGACAGACCAGGAGATCGGGCTGGCGCCGCCCTGACCGAGGCGCACGAAGGACCGGCGGTCGGGCAACCGCGCTGGTTGGCCGCACTCCGGAAGCGGCTCCGGTGTCCTTACTGCCGTCGGGACAGGAAGTTGTGGTCCCACATGCGGTTGTTATAGCCCCCCGGGCCGCTCGATGCGAAGTGGGCCCTGACGAAACCCAATGGGTCGGCAACCCACTTGGCGTGGTAGTCCGTGAAGAGGACCTGGTGGCCCACTTTGTGCGCGATGACTTGGGGGTTATCGACGAGCAGGCACTGCCACTTGCCGAAGTACACGCGTTGCTGGCCGGGGTCCTCGACGGCGTTCCGGTTGTCTTCCATCCACACCTTGTAGTCCTTGCCGGCCGGGTACCAGTTGTCTCCGTAGCTTGAGAGGCCCGGCTTATACTCGTACGACAGGCGGCCGTCGTCCATGGGTGAATGAGCCGGTCGAACAGGGATGGCATACATGTATCCGGCCCACGTGACGTAGGGATTCGCAGTCTTGACAAAGAACGACCGCCAGCCCCACTTCGGGTCGCCCCACGAATGCTCCACGTCATCGGGGCAATAGTAGAACAGCCCGTCCCGCCCGCAATACTTGCCGTACAGCAAACCGGTGTTCGTCCGCGTCGCCTTGCCCGTCTTCTTGCCCCAGACGAGCTCCTCGGACTCACGAAGGCTGTAGGCGTACCCGCCGCGCATCGGGAGCTGTTGCTTGTGGTCCGCGGCGTAGGCGGAGAGACCGTTACCCGTCTGGTGGAGGTTCGACAGACAGACGGCGCGCTTGGCCTGCTCCCGGGCCTTGGCCAGCGAGGGCAGGAGAATCGACACCAGCAATGCGATGATCGCCACGACCACCAGCAACTCGATCAGCGTGAAGGCCATGTGCCGGCAACGCGACATGTGAATCTCTCCTACCGAAAACGGTCGCCAGACTCGACCGCCCTGCCTCACTTCGGTACGTTCCAGCCCCTTAACTTGCCCCCCGTGTCGAAAAACACCTGTTTGGCCTTCGGCCCTTGGCCATACGTCCACGTGGTGCCTTCGATCGGGTCGCTGTACTTCGACGTCGGCTGCCCGAGGAGTTGCTGAACCTGCTCCTGGGACATGTCCTGCTTGAGTTGACTCCACGGTCCACTGGCGGCCGGAGGCGGAACCTTGGGCTCCTCACGGCAACCGGAGCCGACCCAGAGCCCAAGAACCAACACCAATCCGAGGCCCTTCCGCATCGTTTCGTCCCGAACTGACCGCCTTACACAGCCGCCCTTCGACTCCCAACTGCGCCCAGCCAATCAGACATAATCTGGACAGGCGGACCTGGGCCGACCAATAGAGAACCCGACGCATGAATCATACAGCCGAGGCGGTGCGCTGTCAACACAATTCCCAAGTTTCGGTCTACATCCGAACCGGTGGCACTCATGGCCCCGGTTCGACCCGCCGGCTGGCCGTCACACCTGCCTGATAACTCCTGTATCGTACCGCCGAAGGCCCGAAATCAGTCCGTAGCGGGCCCGGACCACCGCCCACAAGATTCTAGGACGGTCGACCGGGGAAAGCTCCCCGCGCGATCCACTTGGGGGTCGGTCCTGAGGGCGCCGGGCGCACCCAATGGCCCTTCTAGCCGGCTTGAACCAGCCCCCCGCGATTGATCGGCGTGGGGACTCGCAGGGTCGTCCGGCCCAGGTAACGGCGGGCGCCGTTGATCACCCGGAACCAATCGAAGGCCGGGCCGGGGTCGATTTTCTGGGTGGTGATGTGCCAATGGCCCAAGAGGCCGCGATAGGCCTTCAGTTCCTCATCGCTGAGCACGTGGTCGATCACGCGGCCCGCGGCATCCCGCGGGGCATCGCACCGGATCCGCGGGAACACGCGGCAGAGGGTCGCCGTGAGCTTGATCAACGCCGCATACTGCTCGGGCGTGTAATCGTACTGGACCAGATCGCGGCCCTGGATCCGCCCACGAATCGGATCCGGGCGGGCCGGGCGGCCCACGAACCCCGGCGTGCGGACACCGCCATCGCCCATGGAGGCCGGCAGCGTAATCCGGAGCCGCCCGCTCGAGTCACGGCCATACCACTGGTCCAGGGTCCTCATGTCTTCGTAAGCGCCGATGTGAGCGATCTCCACCCCGACCGAACGGCTGTTGGCGGTGCCGGCATGCCAGGCCCGCTCCTTGAGGTCGAGGGTCTGGTAGATGGTACCGTCGATGTCGAGCATGAACTGCACGGAAAGGCCGCGAAGGTCGTGGAGGACCTCGAAGCATCGCCGGGAGGTCCCGCAAACGTCGTAATGGATGACGAACTGATCCACGACCTGCTGAAGCTCCTCCAGGGTCCAGCCCCGCCGGCGCACGTCGGCGGCCATCGGCTCGGGCAGCGGCTCCCGGAAGGTGTCGTACCGGGCCGGCGTGTCCGAGACCGGTTTGTCGGGCATGACCTTCTCGGGTTTGAATTTCTGATGGATGCGGTAGGCGTCATACCCGCCCGGATCCAGCCACGTCACGACCGGGGTACCCGTGTGAAACAGCCGGCCACAGACGATGATCTCGTCTCCGCTTCGGGCCAGAGGGGTGCCGGGCTGCACGCAACCGGCCGTCAGCAGGATGAGCCCGCAGAGCGGGACGCACACACGGCGAGCCATGATTCGACCTCCAGATACGGGGCAATCGGACATTGAGTCTCGAACTCCGGGCTGCGGCCGAGCAGGCCTCAAAACCCGCGTCACCGAAACGGGCAGGATGTTAGCCGATCATGTCGGGATCATACACGTCGGCAATCCAGTCGCGATCGGGGACGAAGACCTCAACCAGCCGGTCCATGGCCGGAGCGAACGGCTCGAAGTGGAAGAACTCGGGAGACAGCTCCGCCTTCGCATTGTTGTTCGACTCGTTGAGTACAACCATCCGCCAGATGGCTGCCGCGGCGCCCGTCCGGTCGGCACCCCCCTGACAGTGGATGAGGATCGGGTACTCGGCCCAGAGGAACGCGTCGTAGAGCTTGAGGAGGCTCTCGCGCGAGGGGAGAGACTGGGCGCTCATGCGGATGTCGATCATCGCGACGCCGGCAGCCTCGCACGTTTCGCGCTCGCGTTCCCACCAAGATTCGCCGGGGCTTTCACCGCGGAGGTTAATGACCGTGCGGATGCCGAACCGGTCAAAAGCGGTCAGCAGACCCTCCGGTGTGGGCTGGGCGGACCGATAGACCAGGCCCTCGGCGACGACGTGGAAGTTGAAAGGGAGCGAGCCCGGCGGCACGGGAACGCCGGAATCGCATGCCGACGTCACGAAAACCAAGACCAACCCGACAAGGCAGACGATGGCCCGCCCGCTGCGGAGGGTGCGGAGCACACGGCTCGCGGCGGTCCGGGTTTTGCCAGGGCATCCGCGCACGCGTATTGGGGTTACAGCCTGATCTTCGAGTCTCCGGCCCACTCGAAGTGCGAGGCAAGGCCGCCGCGGAGCGGCCGCTTGCGCTTGGCCTTCTCCCGGGCGGCCGGCTCGGGGCCTTTGGGGGCGGGCTTCGGCGGGGGCCGCAGCGACAGCGAGAGTCGCCGCTTGTCCGTGTCGACGTTGAGGACGCGGACCTTGACCTCGCTGCCGGCCTGTACGACTTCGTCGGGTTTGCGGATGCGGCGCTCGGACATCTCGGAGATGTGCACGAGGCCCTCGACGCCGGGTTCCAGCTCGACGAACGCACCGAACTCGGCCAGGCGGGTCACCTTGCCCGTGACCACCGCGTCCTTCGGATAGCGCTGAGCGATATTGGCCCACGGATCCTCCGTCGTCTGTTTGAGTCCGAGCGACAGGCGGCACTTGGCCTTGTCGATGGAGAGCACGACGGGCTCGACGGTCTGGCCCTCCTGGAGCAGGTCCGAGGGCTGCCGTACGTTGCGGCTCCAGCTCATCTCCGAGAGGGGAATCAGCCCTTCGAGACCCGGCTCGACCTCGACGAACGCTCCGAACTCCGCCAGCCGGGTCACGCGACCCCGGACGCGCATGCCGGGCGTATACCTCGCGTCGGCGTCCTCCCACGGATTCGGCACGAGCTGCTTGAGGCCCAGCGAGACCTTGCCCCGGGCGCGGTCCACCTTCAGGACCTTGACCTGGATCTCCTGGCCGGGACGGACGACCTCCTCCGGTCGCGGGACGCGTCCCCAGCTCATATCGCTGATGTGCAGGAGGCCGTCGACACCCCCGATGTTCACGAACGCCCCGTACTCGGTGAGGTTGCCCACGACGCCCTGGCGGACATCCCCTTCGCGGATTTCGTCGAGCGTGCGGCGGCGAGCGGCTTCGCGATCGCGAATCAGCGCATTGCGGCGGCTCACCACAACCTCGCCCTTGGAGCGGTTCACCTCGAGGACTTCGACGCGAACATCCTGGCTCAGCAGGATCGAGATGTCCCGCATGCGGTGAACATCGCACTGGGAGGCCGGCATGAAGGCGCGGATCCCGCGGATATTGACCTCCAGACCTCCCTTGTTCATCGCGGTGACGCGGCCCTCCACGATCTCGCGTTCGCGCAGGCCCTGCCAGGCCAGCTCGCGGTCCGCCTTTTTCTTCGAGAGGACCATGTACCCGCCGGCGGGGTCGAACTGCTGGATCATCACGTGGATCTCGCGGCCGGGAGCGGGCGGATCGTCCCGTCCGAACTCCGCCACGGGCACGGTGCCCTTCCCGTGCGGGCCGAGATCGACGAACACATCTTCGCCGAGGACCTCGGTGATCCGTCCGAGGTAGAGGCCCTGCGCAGCCGGCGCCGCCGGGCGCTCCACGTCCTTCATCATGGCCTCGATCTCTTCGGCACTCAGTCCGTCCAGCACGGACGCCGAAGACCCCGCGCACGCCGGCGGCACCGGGTCCGCAGTGGTGCCCTCGATTCCCGGCGGCTTCGCGGAATCACCGGGGCGGGCAGCCTCTGCGGGTCGAGGCGTCTGATCGGACGAATCCGACGGTGGAGACGTCATACGGTGTCCTTGGATCGGCACGGCCGCGGCGGCACCCGGCACCCCCGTCGATCCTGGTCATGAAGGGAAGTGTGGGCCGGCGCAGGCACTTATCGACAGCGCATCATCTTGCCATCCTGAGGGAGGCCGGTCAACCGGGCCGCTGTGGATATCGGTACGCGGGCCCGCTGCCCTTAGCAGGCACCCCCGCGCGGGCGAAAGGGCCATCACGGTCGATTGCGGCGGCAGTCTCGCCGTTACCGGCGGCTCGGAGGGCATTCTCCAGCGGGCGCCGGGGCCACGGCGTCCGCGGGATCATGATCGAGCCTTGGCGGCTGTCGGCGGGAATGTGAACCGCGGCCGCGGCCGGCATTATCGGTCTTGGGCCCGAGAACGACCGCGGCAGGCGTGAGAGGTCAGCAACCCGATGCGGGCGGCTGACCAGCCCCATTAAAACAAAGCTGGAAGACCGTGAAATCGGTCACGTCCACATCGCCATCACGATCGAAGTCCACATTCAGACATTCGGGCCGGGGAACCGGCTGGGCCGGGCCGTTGAAACAAGCCTGGAAGAAAGCGAAATCCGAAACATCGACATCCCCATCCTGATCGACGTCCCCCCGGATCACGATCGTGTAGCGAAAACCGGCGATCCCCCCGGGAAGCCCGTCACCCGTCGGGAGAACCGGGGAGGCCTGGCCCATCTCTCCGTCGAAGACCAGCCCGCCGGACTGGGACCGAAGCGAGTCCCTGACGCGTATCGTCCAGGTCTGTCCCTTTTGAAGGGGTATCGGGAACGTCAGTCGGACCCGATCGGGGCCCGCGGCATACGCCGCCGTCAGCGAAGTTGCGCCCGTAGCGCTCCCGGTCGCTTCGAAGTCCGCGTCCGTAAAGGAGACCGGGTCGCTGAACCACAGGAGGACGGACGCCAGCGGCGTCAGAAGCGTGGACCCGGGCGGAGGATCGACGCGTATGAGGCGCGGAGGCCCCGGCACATACGGCTCCTCCGTGGCCGAACCCCGGAGGATCCATGTGTCCTTGTCGAACTGAACGGTCGTCACCGGGCCGTCCGCAGGCAAGAGATACCACTGCCGCGGCTCCGAGTTCCAGACGACCCTGGTGTCCGTACCTGTCTGCGTGGTCATTGAGATATCGATCGGCATGCGAAAAACGGGATAGGACGGCACCTGATCGATGTGCAGCCGGACCCAGTGCCGATCCGCCAGATAAGCAGGCTCCCAGCCGAACTCGTAATACGGTGCGCCGCCGTTATAGACCCACTCGTTGAAGAACCAGCCGAGGTCCATGTGCGCAACGGATTCGGCGACGCTCTGGAAATCGGACGTGCTCGCCGCTCCGCCGCCGAACGCAGCCCGGTATGCAGCGAGGGTTTCGAAGAAAAGGCCGTCGCCCAGGACATGGCGGAGCATGTGCACCACCCATCCGGCCTTGTTGTACGCGTAGGTCGTACTGAAGATGGCATCGGGGGTGCTGATGTCATAGCGATAAACGGTCCCTTCGTAGCTGCTCGGGCGGTAGGCCTGGAGGTAATTGATGTAGGCCGGGTAACCACCGCCGGGGCGACGCTCGTACCAGAGCGCCTCGGCCCAGCGGGCGAACCCCTCGTTGAGCCAGATGTCGTGCCAGGTCTTACAGGTGACGTAATCGCCCCACCAGGCGTGAGCCAGCTCGTGGACGGTGCGGCGCTCGGGGAAGGAACCCTGGCTCGTAATCGTCTGATGTTCCATCCCGCAGCACCACTCGAACTGGGCGATGCCGTACTTCTCGTTCACGAACGGGTACTCGCCGAACAGATCGGGGCGGCTGAACGTCGAGATCATCGTGACGACGTCGGCCAGGAGCGGCCGAACGGCAGAGACCTCCTCGGGGTAGATATAGAACTCGACGGGCATCCGGCCGGCGGGGTGCACGTACCACTCCGTCCATTTCGTGTAGTTGGTGGCGGCCAACGAGACGAGGTAGACCGAGATCGGGCAGTCCTCGCGCCAGCGGAAGCGTTTGCGCGATCCGCTCAGGGTGTCCGTGCCCTCCAGAAGACCGTTGGAGGCGACCGTCATCGTGTCGGGCACCGTCACCCACATCTGCATCGTGAACTTGTCGTGGATCGCTTCCTTGCAGGGCCACCAGGTGTGGGCCCAGTAGGGCTGACTGAGCGACGCGACGACCGGAGTCCCGGCGTGCCGTCCGAAATCGAACGAACCCCACCCCAGATTCTGCGGGGTGCCGTGATAGGCCACGCGGACGGTGAACGACTGACCCGGCTCGAACGCCCGGCCGAGATCCACGGTCAGCTTGTGGCCCGACCGCGCGTATCCCGTGGCCACGCCGTTCACGCTGACGCCGTCCACACTCATATTGTCCCGCAGATCCAGCGTAAACTGCGTCAGGCCGGCAACCCGGCTTGTCACATCGAGGGTGTTTGCGCCGCTCACGGTACGCGCTGAGGTGTTGATCTCGATGTCCAGAAGGCAATGCGTGACGTCCGTATCGTCTTCGCCCTCGGCGGCCAGAACGACCGGATCGGCCGCGTAGCCATCGCGGGCGAAGGCCGCCGCAGCGGCGAGCGCCCGGCCGCACAAACCGTCCTTGCCCTCGTCGTCCGGATCGCACGGCATGGAGGCCGCGGCGGCGGGGTGCCCGCAGAACAGGACCACCGCCCACAGAAGCATCGCACGCAGGGAAGACGGCTGAAACAGACGGCGGGGCCCCATTGGTACCCTCCGGACGACATTGTATCAGAAGGAGCCGGCCTGTGCTCAGAGGCTGCGCGGCGCGACCCGACGTCAGGCTCGTGCTCGGCAGGCGAACCCGGATCGCCGATGCACGGGCGGGCTGCCGCCTTGTTCGGTGGCGGTCCACTGCGTAGAATCCCGGCGGAATCCGCAGGGGGAGAGGACCCAGCGAGCAGAAAGGCGGGAGGATGATGAACTCCACAACCAGGCGGACGTTTCTTGTGCAGTCGGTCGGTGCGGCGGCCGCTGCCGCCATCACCCGCGGCGCCCGGGCGCAAGAGCCGGCGGCCGCAGGCGTGGCGCCGTCGGCGGGCCGAGCCGAGATCAGGAAGGCCCTCTACTGGGGCATGTTTCCGGAGTCGATGACGGCCGCAGACCGGTTCCGGCTCGCGCGGGACGCCGGCTTCGAGGGCGTGGAGGTTCCGACGATTCGAGACCAGAAGCTGCTCGATGAGATGCGCAAGGCCTCCGAAGCCAGCGGCGTTCGCGTGCACTCCATCATGAACTCGGACCACTGGAGCCAGCCGCTCTCCAGCGCGGACCCCGAGGTCGTCCGGAAGGGCATAGCCTGCATGGAGATGTCCATGCGCAACGCCAAGGCTCTCGGGGCCGACACGGTGCTGCTCGTGCCGGCGGTGGTGAACCCTCAGACGCCATACAACGAGGCGTGGACGCGCTCCACCGGGGCGCTGCGCGATCTGGCCGCCAAGGCGCGGGATCTGGGAATCGTGATCGGAATCGAGGACGTGTGGAATAAGTTCCTGCTCTCGCCGCGGGAGTTCGCGGAGTACGTCGATCAGTTCCAGACGCCGCACGTACGGGCCTACTTCGATATCGGGAACATCGTGGCCTACGGATACCCCCAGGACTGGATCCGCACACTCGGCAAGCGGATCGTCAAGCTGCACGTGAAGGACTTCGACGCGGGCAAACACAAGTTCGTGCCGCTGCTTGAGGGATCGATCGACTGGAAGGAAGTACGTCGGGCCCTCGATGAGATCGGGTACAAGGGCTTCATGACGGCCGAGCTGCCGGGCGGGGACGAGAAGTACCTTCGGGATGTAAGCGAACGAATGAGCCGGATCATCGAAGGGCGGACATAAGCGCCGACCGGACCCGATGCCCGCTCGGCTCGACCGCCGCCGTACCGGCAACCTGCCCGCGATTCACGCCCTCACAGCCCGTGCCGCGGGCGTTGCGGAGTGGATTTTCCCCGGGGGATAGGCGCAAGCTGCTGGCTTTCCCGTCGCGGCCGAAGGCCGGCAGGGATTCGCAGATGCGAAGAGCCGGACCGCGCGATCCGCGATCCGGCTCTGGCGGGGAACCGACCCTTTTCCGGCCGTTCCCGTGAGCGGTTATCAGTTGAGCACGGGATCCAGATCCAGGGCCTGCCGCAGCTTCTCCAGCGCGGAGTTCTGAATCTGCCGCACCCGCTCCTTGCTCAGGTTCATCTCGCGACCGATGGCGGCCAGCGTACGGCGCTCGGCGCCGATCTCCATCGGAAACCGCTGCGAGAGGATGTCCTTCTCGATCGGGGTCAGGTCGACGGAGCCTTCGGCCAGGATCTTGGCAAGCCGCTCCGCATACAGGGTGGTGCTTTCGGCCCGGCGCGTATCCAGCCAGTCGCTTTTCTCGAACTCGGCCTCGAAGTTGACGGGCTCGTACTGGCGACGCTTGGCTTCCTTCAGGCCGCACCGGTAGAAGGCCCGGATGATCGCGTTGCACGCGTACGTGCTGAACCGGAAGCCCCGCCAGGGATTGAATGTGTCGATCGACCGCGTCAGGGCCATCATCCCTTCGCTGAGCAGTTCGTCGCCGTCGGCATTGACGATCCGGCTGCGTTTGTAGAGATCGTAGACCAAGCCCAGGTTGTCGGCCGCGATCTGGTCCCGGAGCCGCTGGTGCATCTCGGCAAACCGGCGGTAGTCTTTCCGCTGCGTCGCCCGCGCCCCATAGCGCCGAACCAAGGCGCGCATCCGCCGGGCACAGAAGTGCATCTTCTTGAAGCGATGAAGTTCCGCCTGGTGGCCGGCCTCCGCCCCCGTCTGGGCTTCAGCCGCTTCAAAGAGCCGTTCGTACGCCCATCGGCCGTGCAGTTCCACGTGGTCCACGAACTTCGGCAGAACGCCGGCACCCACCGACCTGGCCCGCCGCGATGCGATCTTGCGGTTCATCGTCAGCCATCCCGTTTTCTCTTGGCCATCCCGCATCCGGGGCCACAACCAAGAAGCGCTCATCCACTTGCAAAACCACGATTCCCGGAGCTCGAACCGGCAAATCGTACTATGTCGGTACTATATCGCCAATCCACCGATATGTCAATACCCCTGCTGCGGAAATCTCGCCGGCAAAGGGCTTCTGATGTAACCCTTTGTCGGTAAATGCCTTGCGTACCAGTTCGCCCGCCCGATAACGATCTGTCGGACCCGTGGCCGAGGTGCATCGCCGAGATTTGCCAAACTTGTCGGGAGGCCGACTTGGCCGTAGCATACCGCCTCGACCGACCCGGCGGTGGCGTACCCGACAAGGACAATGGCGGTACCGGAAAGCCGGCAGCCTGGCCGCCCGGACGGCCGGCCGATTGGGAGGTGCCAGCCCGACATGGCCGATGCATCAATCTTCAACCGTCTGGCGGATGCCGTGGAGCGCCTGGACGTGGCCGGCATTCGCGCCTTGATCGAGGAAGCGCTGGCCATTCCCTTGCGGCCGGCCGACATCCTGACCCACGGGTTGTCGAAGGGCATGCAGCGGGTCGGAGCGAAGTTCAAGTCGGGTGAGATGTTCATGCCGGAGGTACTGGTGGCGTGCGACGTGTATTACGCCGGACTGGACCTCCTCCGGCCGCTGCTTCGAAAGTCGGGAGACGAGCACACGGTGGGGACGATGGTGCTTGGGACGATTCACGGGGACGTGCACACCGTCGGCAAGGACGTGGCGATTCCCGTTTTCGAAGCCAATGGGCTGCGGGTGGTGGATCTGGGGGTGAACGTCGACGACGAGCGATTCGTCGATGCCATCCGGGAGCATAAGCCGCAGATCGTAGGGCTGGGAACCTACATGACCTCGACGTTCATGCACACCAAGGACACCGTCGCGGCGATCGTGAAGGCGGGTCTTCGTGATCGCGTGAAGATCATCTGCGGGGGACCGGCGGTGGACCCGGACGCGGCCCGCCGGATGGGGGCGGACGACGCCAGCGACGACGCGTGGAAGGGAGTGGAGAAGATCAAGGCCCTACTGGGCGCGGGGAGCTGAATCGGGGTCCCCGCAGAAGCGCGGGGCCGTTCGGCCCGAAGAGGACCTTCGCCGGCAGATCGGGAGCGCAGATATGAGCGAGGTCGTGGATCGGTGGGTGCGGAGGCTCAAGGGCAGGCTTGCGCCCATCGGCGAGATGACGCACTGGGAGCGGATGGCGGCCGCCCTGGATCTCCAGCGGACGGACCTGGTCCCGGTGGCTCCCGAGCTGGATTACTGGCAGATCACATACGCCGGATACACGCACGCGGAGATCTACAACGACGTGGACAAGACCACGGACGCGTGCCTCCGGACGTGGGCGGACCTGCGGACGGACGCGATCTGGATGTACGTGGACATCAGCCACCAGATCGAGCACTTCATTCCGCCGGAACGGCGGCCGCTGCACTTCATGCACCGCGGGGCGAAGGACTACCTGATGTTCAAGCCGATTGCCGAGACGCTCGACGAGGCGATCGCGCTGTACGAGCAGAAGACGTACGAGAAGTACCTCGACGGCTCGCGGCCGGTGACGCACTACACGCCGCACATGCTTCAGATGCTCGAGTTCCAGGAGAAGATGGACCGGGTCGTTCCGGTGATCATCGGCATCGCCACGCCGACCAACTATGCGGAGACGCTCGTGGAGGTCCAGCGTTTCCTGCGGTGGATGGTGACGGAACCGGAGAGCAAGGTCCGCCGCTATCTGGACCTGGCGCTTCAGGAGCGGCTGGCGGCGCTGGACTTCTACGCGGAGTATGCGGCGCGCAACGGCGCGCAGTTCTGCTGCGCGTTCGGCGGGGCCCGCACCTGGGGCCCCAGGCATCTGGAGAAATTCGGGGACGTCGACCGCGTGTTCATCGAAAAAGCCAAGAAGATCTTCCCCTACGTCTTCTGGCACATCTGCGGGCACAACCTCCGGGAGGCGCTCGAGATGGTCTCGAGCTGGGACGGCATCAAGGGCATCCAGTACGACATGCCCTACTACGGCCAGGAGGAGCCCTGGCCCGCCTGGTTCGAGCGGGTGGCGCGGTTGCTGAAGGGGCGTCAGTGCGCCATGAACGCCCCGACCACGCAGCTGGCCTGCCACGGCACCCCTGAGCAGATCCGGGAAATGGTGACGCAGTTCATCGACGCCACGCTCCCGCACACCACGGCCTGCGTAATGCCGGGCTGCGAGATCGATTCCTACTCGCCGACGGAGAACGTTCGCGCTATAATCGACGCAGCTCGTGCACGGCCGGCGTCGTGATGCGTTCCAAGACACAGCACATCACCGACCTGGAGATCGACCTGACACTGGGAGACATGCTCCGGGTCATGGGTTGCCCGCCGCCCGAGCGGCTCCGCCCGGAACACCGCGAGATGGCGGAGCGCATCCTTGTCAATGCGAGAAAGATGCTGCAACCGCGGGGCGTGTACCTGATCCGCCCGGTGTCGTGGATGACCGACGACGAGCTCCAGCTCGAGGGCTGCCCGGTGATTACGGGCCCCATCGCCGAGTTCCTCAAGCCGGCCCGGCGCGTGGCGGTATTCGTGGTGACGGTCGGCCCCGAGATCAGCCGTCGAGCCGAGGAATGCATGCGCGACGGCCGCAAGCTCGAAGGCTACATGCTCGATGCCATCGGTTCGTCCGCGGCCGACGCCGCCGCGGATGCCATGACCAACCACGTGTACTGGCACGAAGCCGGCCCCGACGAGGCGGTCACACCCCCGTTCAGCCCGGGATACTGCGGCATGAGCCTGGACGAGCAGAAGACCCTGTTCTCCATCATCGACGCCTCGCCGATCGGAGTCCGGCTCACTCCGGCGATGATCATGGAGCCGCTCAAGAGCGTCTCGGGCCTGTTCGGAATCGGTGAGAGCAGCGAGGTGATCGCGCGGGGCGTGCCCTGCCGCTGGTGCGAGGCGCACGAATGCAAGACGCGCCGTGCCGCCCGTACTTCGGAATGACCGGGGTCCAGGCCCCCGGTGGGCGGGTCAAAGGGGTTCCGACGACGAGCACATTCTCGCGTACTCGGCCTCGCAGAAGCGATCGGTCATGCCCGCGATGTAGTCGCAGACCACGCGATGAATGCCCTGCTCCGGGATGCGCCGGGAGAACCGGGGCGGGATCGCCGCGGGATCGTCCAGGTATGCCTCGAACAGCCGCTCGATGATCCGCCGGGCCCTGTCGTCCATGCGGACCAGCCGGTGATGGCGATATAACCGTTCCAGGAGGAACGCTTCGAGTTCTTCCACCTGCTCGAGCATGACGGGCGAGAAGGCGACAAGATCCGTTCGGCACCGCCGGACCTGCTCGACCGAGCCGACCGCGGCCTGGCGGATGTTGTGTCGGGTCTGCTCGATCACGTCCCGGACCATCGCATCCTCAAGGGCATCCAGCACCGGGCGGCGGATGGCGAAGAGCGTCCGGCCGCTGGCGTCCCATGATCCGGCTGCCTGGCGCCAGAGGCGGACGGACCGCAGATCGTCCGCGTTCACCAGTTCCGACCCGATCGCATCCTCCAGGTCATGGCTGTCGTACGCGATGCGGTCGGCGATGCAGGCGATCTGGCCCTCCAGCGGGGAAGCCAGCCCGTCCGCCAGTTCATGGCCGGCGGGACGGTCGAACTTCGTGTGATGCTTGGCGAGTCCTTCACGGACCTCGGATGTCAGGTTCAGCCCTCGGAAAGGCGGGTACGGATGCTCGAGGTATTCCACAGTCCGCAGGGCCTGGGCGTTGTGCTCGAATCCGCCATGGCGCGACATCCGGTCGCGGAGGGCCTCCTCGCCCGCGTGCCCGAAAGGCGGATGGCCGAGATCGTGTGCCAAGGCGATCGTCTCGGCCAGCGTAGCGTTCACGCCGAGGGCCTCGGAAAGCCGTCCGGCAAGCTCAACAACCTCGAGCGTATGCGTCAGGCGCGTGCGGAAGTGGTCGTGTTCGTGAGCCACGAAGACCTGGGTCTTATGCTGGAGGCGCCGGAAGGCGGCGCAGCGGAGGATGCGACGGCGGTCCACGGCGAACGGGTCGGCTTCCGGGCGGGACGGCTCGGGATGGAGGCGGCCGCGTGACGACTCGGGGCGGACGGCATACGGGGCCAGCATGAGTCGCGCCCTAGGTCGAGCCGGCCAGCGGAGGCAGACCCAGCCTGGGTGCGGCGGCGGCGAGCTCGGCGTACAGCGTGTCCATATCCTGGGGGATTACGCGGACGTTGCCCGTAACGCACATGAAGTTCGTATCACCCTCCCAGCGGGGCACGACGTGGGCGTGGAGGTGATCGGGCAATCCGGCCCCTGCGCAACGGTTGACGTTCATACCGACGTTGTAACCGTGCGGGCGAAGCACGGCCGTCAGCAACCGCTGGATGTCGCGGACGGCCCGGATCATCTCCGTCAGTTCGGCGTCCGTGAAGGCGTCAAGCGAACCCTTGTGAGCCCCCGGCGCGATCAGCACGTGGCCATTGTTGTAGGGGAAGAGGTTGAGGGCCACCAGGCAAGCCGGACCGCGCCAGATCACGTGGTTGGTCCGGTCATGCTCGGGCGCGGACCAATACTTGCAAAGGAAGCACGCTTCGTCGTTGCCGGCCGGGGCCAGCGACCGCACGTACCGGAGTCGCCAGGGGGCCGAGAGGGTCTCGTAAAACTCGGGCATGGTGTCCGGTTGGAATCTATCGCGCCGGCCGCGAGCCGGCAAGCGTTCGCCCGGAGGCCACGGGGCCCGGCGCGGCCGCGTTGCGGACCCCCCGCCGTATGTCCTAGAATCGTACGGGCGGCGAGAGGAGGAAGGGCCCCGACGCCGAAGTTGCAGGAGACCTCGGCGGCTTGACGATGAATATGACGATTCATAGCATCTGATTGGCAACCTTCGGGGAAGCCAAAAGGCTGTCTGGGTATGCTTTGCCAGCGGTGCAAGAAGCACTCGGCCACCGTTCATCTGACCGAAATCGTCAAGTCGGAGAAGCGCGAGCGGCACCTCTGCGAGAAGTGCGCTGCGGAGGAAGGCGTGACGATGCAGCAGCACGTTCCGCTGAACGAGCTGCTCACGAGCTTCCTGGTGGCCCAGGCCGGCGCGCAGGAGCTGGCCAACCTCGCCTGCCCGGAGTGCGGCATGACCTTCGTGGAGTACCGCAACCGGGGACTGCTCGGCTGCCCGAACGACTACGAGGTGTTCGAAAAGGCCCTCACGCCACTCATTGAACGGGCCCATGAGGGGGGCACTCACCACGTGGGCAAGGTGCCGCGAGGCCGCTCCGACGGCGCGAATCGTCAGCGGGAGCTCCTGCGGCTTCGCCGGGAGCTGAACCACGCTGTCCAGTGCGAAGACTACGAAAAGGCCGCCCGGCTCCGCGACCGCATTCAGATGCTCGAGTCGCAATGACCATCGACGATCTGACATCCCGGACGGGCGAGTGGCTCAGCGGCGGGCCGTTGAGCGACGTCGTGATCTCCACGCGGATCCGGCTGGCGCGAAACCTGGCGGGCTTTCCGTTCCTGAGCAAGACGAGCGAATCGCAACGGCGGGAGATCGAGCGGAACGTCCTGGAACGGCTTTCGACGATCGAGTTCGGCTGCGAGACCTTCTACGCGGACGTGGCGCGGTCGTCCGAGCTTGACCGGCAGGTTCTCGTGGAACGGCACCTGATCAGCCGGCAGCACGCGGAGGCCGAGGGCAGCCGGGGCGTACTGATCTCGCGCGGCGAGCGGTTCTCGCTGATGATCAACGAAGAGGACCACCTGCGCATGCAGGTGCTCCGGGGGGGATTCCAGCTCGATGAGGCATGGGCCGAGATCGATCGGATCGATTCCCTGATTGAGGAGCGGCTGCCGTACGCCTTCCATCCGCGTTTCGGATACCTGACGGCCTGTCCGACGAACGTCGGCACGGGGATCCGGGTGTCCGTCATGCTCCACCTGCCTGGGCTCAAGATGACCAACGAGCTGGAGAAGGTGGTGCGGGCGGCGCGCGATATGCATCTGGCCGTCCGCGGGCTGTACGGCGAGGGCACGGAGGCCACCGGCGATTTCTACCAGATCTCGAACCAGACGACGCTGGGCAAATCGGAGGAGGAGATCATCGAGGAGTTCCGCGACCGGATCATCCCGCGGATCGTGGAGTACGAGCATCTCGCCCGGGAAACGCTCGTCCGCGAGAAGCCCATCGCCCTGGATGACCGCATCTGGCGGGCCTACGGCGTGCTCGAGAACGCGCGGGCGGTCAGCAGCGAAGAAACGCTGTTCCTGCTCTCGCACCTGCGGATGGGAGTGGCCCTGGGCCGTATCGAGCGGCTCGACCTCGGCACCCTCAACGAGCTGTTCCTGCTCACGCAGCCCGGCCACCTTCAGAAGATCCACGGGGCCCCGCTGGACGGCGAACAGCGAAGCATCGCCCGCGCCGCCTACATCCGTCGGCGTCTCGTCAGCCGGAACTGAGCGTGAGGGGGAGCCCGAGAAGCGTCCGGAAAGCACCGCTCAGTCAGGGTTGGCCCGCACGTACTCGCGGAAATCGGCCATGAGCTGGCGCGTGACCGGACCCGGCTGACCGCTGCCGATGGGTCGGCCGTCGATTCGGGTGACCGGGACCACTTCCGCGGCGGTTCCCGTCAGGAAACACTCGTCAGCGATGTAGAGGTCGTGCCGGGTCAGGTGGGCCTCCCGGAACGGAACCGACCGGCGGCGCAGCAGCTCAGCGACCACGGCCTGCGTGACGCCCTCCAGGCTGCCGTCGTCCGAAGGCGGCGTCATGGCGGTACCGTTGCGGACGAGGAAGACGTTATCCCCGGTGGCCTCGGCCACGAAACCCATGTGATTGAAGAGGATGGCCTCCGGAACGCCGGCATCGAGGGCCTCAATCTTGGCCAGGATGTTATTGAGGTAGTTGAGGCTCTTGATCCGGGGGGAAACGGCGTTCGGGTGGTTCCGCACGATGCTGCTGGTGATGATCGCCATGCCCTTTTCGTACATTTCGGGCGGATAAAGCTCGATCTGGTCGGCGATGATGAAGACCGAGGGGCAGGCCGTCCGGGTGATGCTCAGGCCCAGGTAACCGACCCCCCGCGTGACGACCAGGCGAACGTAGCCGTCGACCACGCCGTTGGCCTTGACCGTACGGTCCGTAGCCTCGGCCAGTTCCTGCGGACTCATCGGAATCGTCAGCCGGATGGCCTTGGCGGACTCGAAGAGCCGCCGGAGGTGGGCGCCCATCTTGAAGACCCGCCCGCCGTAGACCCGCATTCCCTCGAAAACGCCATCGCCGTACAGCAGACCGTGGTCGAAGACGCTGATCCTGGCCTCGGCCACCGGAACGATCTGGCCATCGAGGAACACCTTAAGACCTGGCTTCGGAAGGAACGGGTTCTCCGGACGCGTCATAGTGAGTCCACCCAGACCATTTCGCGGCCCCGGTTCTGCGGGCGTCAACGGCCGCCGCCGGGACGTCGCGTCAGCTTTCCGAGGACACGGTGCCCCGTGCCCGGTCACCCGGCCGCCCCGCAACGGATCCGCTCCGCACCTGTCCGTCCACAAGGGCGATCATCCGATGCGCCGCCGCGGCGACGCCGGGATCATGCGTGACCATCACGATCGTCTGGCCCTCGCGGTTGAGCCGACTGAGGAGCGAAAGGATCTCGCGGCCGGTCGCCGTATCCAGATTACCCGTCGGCTCATCGGCCAGCAACACCCTGGGGCGGTTGACGAGCGCCCGTGCGATGGCCACCCGCTGTCGCTCCCCGCCGGAAAGCTCGTTGGGCCTGTGCCGGATACGGTCCTGTAGGCCGACGTCCGCGATCACCCTCTCGGCCCAGGCGCGGGCGGGATTCCGACGCGACGTCAGCCACGCGAACACCGAACTCCCGACCATCGCCGGCAGCAGGACGTTCTCCAGCACATTCAGTTCGGGCAGAAGGTGATAGAACTGAAACACAAAGCCGAAAGCCGCGTTGCGCAGGCGGTCGCGGGCGGCCGCCGAGTCCGCGAACACGTCGCGGTCCTCGAACAGCACGCGGCCCTTATCGGGCGTGTCCAAGGCGCCGAGGATGTGCAGGAGGGTGCTCTTGCCGCTGCCCGAGGCTCCCATCACGGCGAGGAACTCACCGTCGCCGACGGTCAACGACACCCCCCGCAGGACGTGGAGCCGATAGCGTCCCAGGAGATAGGACTTGTGCACCCCCTGAACGCGGATCAGGGCGTCGCTACTCATAGCGCAGGGCCTCCACGGGCCAGACCCGCGCCGCCTTGACCGCCGCAATGACCGATCCCGTGACCGAGGCGAGGATGGCCACGAGATAGATGGCGACGGCATCCTTGGGTTTGACCTCGTTGGGAATCCGCGTGAACGTGTACACAGCGGGGTCCCACACCTTGAGGTTCGGGTGGATGCGGGTGAGAAGGTCCTGCAGATCGTTGATGTAGTACACGAAGACCGAGCCGCAGATCAGGCCGAGCATGCCCCCCACCACACCGACGGCGGCCCCGTAGGCCAGGAAGATGCTCGCGACGCCCCGCCAGGTCGCCCCGAGGCTCTTGACGATGCCGATGTCGCGAGTCTTCTGCTGGACGATCATGTAGAAGATGCATCCGACCAGCAGGACTGCAACGAGACTGATGATTCCGAAGAGGATCGTGACGAGGATCTTCTCCTTCTCCACCGCGGCGATGAACTTGATCTGTTTCTCCTCCCAGGTCTGGACGGTGACATCCTCGAGGAGGTCCGGTTCGTCGGTCTGATCCAGCCGGGCGGCAGCAAACCGGCGCCAGTCCTCCTGAAGGGTTCGTTTCATCCGGGCCGGATCGACGCCGGGGCGGAGCTTGACCTGGATCTGCGTCGTCCGGGCGGGAAAGACGCGGCCGTCGTCCGCTTCGCGCCGGTTCATGAGGAGGGCGTTCTGGACGATCTCGAAGTCCGCGTACGCGCTGAAGGAGTCGATGTCATAGACGCCGGTCGCGGAATCGTCGACGAGCTGGAACGCGATCTGCGGAGGCGTGCCGCCCCGCCCGGCCAATGTCCCCTTGGGCGTCAGCGGCAGGAGCGTGACGAGCACCTGGTACCCCCGCGGGTAGACCCGCTCGTACTCGCCGTCGTCGCGACGGTAGGCACACACATCGATCCCCGCGATGAGGCCGGGAAGCGTCTCCTCGCTCCAGCCGGGGGCCGGGTCGGAGACGTCCTCGCGGAAGTGGGTGATCGGATAGTAGAGGCCCGGCCCGGGATAAAGCCCGTAGTGCCTCTGTTTGCCGGCAGCCTGCTTCTCCTCGGGGCCGGCCTGCTGGAGCCAGCGTTCGTAGGCGGACTGGAGCTCCGGCGGGAGGACCATCCGGCCCTCGCGGTCGATCCCGTAGGCGGGGATCCTCTGCTCCTCGAGGCGCGTCGTGCCCGGGTAGTAGCGCTCGTAAAAGAGGCTGTTGCGGAAGTCGTTGACGCGGTAGGTCTCTTCGAGGCGAATGCCGACGAGCTGTACAGGCTTGGTGATGTTGCGCGTCGGAAAGCGGATCAGGGCATAGTTGACGATGACGGGCGTGGCCTCCTCGACCTGCTCCGCGTACTCGCGTTTGACGTGATCGATGAACTCCTCGTAGAAGGGGAAGCCCTGGAGCGACCCGTTCTCCATCACCAAGTCGCCCAGAAGCCCGCGGGAGCGGCTCTTGACCATGTCGAGGAAGCCCCCCATGACGCTGATCACGATCAGCACCATGGCTGAGCACAGCCAGACGGCCGCGATCGCGAAGAACGCGATGCGGCGCTTGCGGAGATACCGGAGGCACAGGAAAAGCTTGTACATGCGCGGGGTTCCGGAATCCGCCCCCTGCCCATCCTCCTGCTTCCGGGGCGGCCCGCCCTAGCGGGTCGCTGCGCCGTCCTCGCCATGCGGGGCCGCGGATTCCCCGGTCTGCCCCCTGCCCGGCGGCCTTTGCAGCGGAAAGAGGATCACGTCCCGGATGCTGGTGCTGTTGGTCAGAAGCATCACGAGTCGATCGATCCCGACGCCCAGGCCCCCGGCCGGCGGCATTCCGTACTCCAGCGCGGTGATGAAGTCTTCGTCCATCACACGCATCGTCTCGTCCCCCTCGCCCTTCAACTGTGAGCTGAACGTCTCGCGCTGAATCTCCGGATCGTTCAGCTCCGTATAGGCGTTGGCGATCTCCATCCCGGCGACGTAGGTTTCGAACCGCAGGGCCAGGCTCGGATCGTCGGCGCGCCGGCGGGTCAGCGGACACAGCGGCGCCGGATAGTCGAGGACGAAGGTCGGCTGGATCAGCCGGTCTTCGACCGTCGCCTCGAAAACCGCGTTGATCACGAGCGCATCATCCATCCTGCCATGCTCGATTCCGAGCTGCGAGGCCCTGGCCCGCACCGCGCCGATATCGGTCATCGACACTCCCCCGTATTCGCGCAGCAGGTCAGCGTAGCGTCGGCGCGGCCACGGCGGCGTGTAGTCGATCACATGCTCGCCGAAGGGCCGGCGGTACTCCCCGCCGACCGCCTCGATGGCCACCGCGAACATCCGTTCCACGTGCTCCATCATGTCATGGTAGTCCCCGTAGGCCTGATAGAGCTCGAGCATCGTGAACTCGGGGTTGTGCTGCGTGGAGATTCCCTCGTTCCGGAAGTTGCGGTTGATCTCGTAGACCCGCGGCATCCCCCCCACCAGCAGCCGCTTGAGGTACAGCTCAGGGCTGATGCGGAGGTACAGGTCCATGTCCAGCGCGTTGTGATGAGTGATGAACGGCCGGGCCGCCGCCCCCCCATACTGCGGCTGGAGCATCGGCGTCTCGACCTCAAGGAAGCCCTGCCCGGTCAGGTACGTGCGGATCGCCTGGATGATGCGGCTTCGGGCCTGGAAGACGGCCCGCACGCCCGGATTTGCGAACAGGTCCACGTACCGCCGCCGGTAGCGAAGTTCCACATCCGTCAGCCCGTGCCACTTCGAGGGCGGGGGGCGGAGGGCCTTCGTCATCATCCGCAGGCGGTCGGCCCACAGGGTGATCTCGCCGGTCTGGGTGGTGCCCAGCGTCCCTTCGACGCCGATGATGTCCCCGAGGTCCACCAGCTTGAGCACCGGCCAATCGTTGGCAACCGCCTTCTTCGAAAGCCCGACCTGGATATCTCCGCTGCCGTCCCGCAGGGTGATGAAGGCCAGGTTCCCGAATTGCCGCAGGAGCATAACGCGACCGGCCAGCCGAGCCCGCTCATCCGGCCAGCTCCTGCCCGGCCCGACGCCAAGCGCCTCGGCCCGCGCCCGCAGGGCCGCAGCCGACGAAAGTCCCTCGTACCGGGCCCCGTACGGATCGATGCCCATCTCCCGCAGCCTGGCAAGCTTGGCGCGACGCTCGTCGACTTGCGACCGTGGTCTGTCCATGGCATCTCGTCAGATCGCCGGGCGCGTGCGGAACACCACCTTCGCGACCCGGCGATCGGGCCGGTAACCTCTCGGAGGGCGATCTGTCCGCCGCCGCCCCCCCGGGTAATGGCGAGAGTCGGCGCCCTGGCGCGATACGCGGCGGTATCGTATCCGGCGGCAGCATCTGACGCAATGCGAGGAAAGCCAAGGGGATGCGAAGAGCCCAAGTCGCATCGGCCCGACCATCGCGGCCAACCGCTGCGGTCTTGCCCGGTCGGCCAGGCGTGCACGGCGGACTTCCGGTCCGCAACCAAGCCCTGTACCATGGGCGGCGGTCCTGGCGGTTCGGAAACACCCCTTTCGACTGGAGGCATTTCGATGAGCGATCATCTGACCCGACGCGAGTTCCTGGCGACGGCCGCCGCGAGCGGTGCCGTCCTGGCGGCGAATCTGCCGCTCGGGGCAGCGGCGAACGCCGAGTCCGATGCCGAGCTGCCCTCTCTGCCGCCGGTGAAGATTCACAAGATCTTCGCGGGCCGGACGGGCGACGCGTACCTGACCCGTCCCACGGAGGAGCTGGCCCGGCTGAACGAGCACCTGGCCGCCCTGGAAAAGAAGCTCGGAGACGTGCGGTTCGTGGGAGGCGACATGATCCCGCCGGCCGACGTGAGCCAGGTAGTCGCCAAGGTCAAGGACGTGGACGCCCTGTTCATCGTGCATCTTTCGGGGCACGGGGGCGATGCGCCGGTGCTGGGCAAGCTGATCGACGTGGGCCTTCCGACCGCCGTGTTCTCACAGCCGTTCAGTGGGCACGGCTGGATGTACTTTCCGCAGTGGCATAAGCAGGGCAAGAAGGTTGTGCTCCTGCCCACGAGCGATTGGGGCGAGATCGAGCGGGTCGTGGGCCTCCTGCGCGTCCCCGCGTGGATGAAGCAGACCCGCATCCTGGCGATCAATGGACCGAACGGCACTCCCTCGGCGTGCTCGCCCGAGCAGGTCAAGAAGAAGCTCGGGGCCGATCTGGTCATCGTGCCCAACGCCCGCGTCATGGAGATCTTCGAGTCCATCGACCCGAAAGCGGCCGAGGCCGAGGCCGAGCGGTACTGGCTGAGCCAGGCCCGCAAGATCGTCGAGCCGACGCGTGCCGAGATCATCCAGTCGGCCCGGCTCTACTTGGCCACCCGCCGACTCATGATCGAGGAGAAGGCCCAGGCCGTATGCAGCCGGGCGTGCATGGGTGATCCGAGGGCTTGCCTGACGTTCAGCAAGCTCAACGACCTCGGCTTCGTCGGGGCGTGCGAGGGCGACATCGATTCGACGCTGACGATGCTCATCTTCGCGTATGCCTTCCGCGTGCCCGGCTTCATCAGCGACCCCGTGATCGACACCGCCAAGAACGCGATGGTCCACTTCCACTGCACCTCGGCGACGATGATGGACGGCCGCGCGGGCAAGCGCCTGCCGTTCACGATCCGCACGCAGACCGACAGCCGCGGCGGCGTGGCCCTGGAGGTCGAGAACCGCGTGGGACAGCCCGTGACCTGCGCCAAGCTGGTCAACCTCGACAAGATGCTCGTCTGTCCCGGCAAGATCATCGAGACGAGCACCAGTCCGCTGGCCTGCCGCACTCAGTTCGCCCAGAGCGTGGCCGATGCCCGGCGGCTGTTCCTCAACTGGGGCGCGGACGTGATCCAGGGCGACGTGATGACGCTCCTGCACCGCGTCGTGTTCTACGGCGACTACGTGAAGCCGATCCAGGACCTCGGCGATCTGATGGGCTTCAAGGTCATCGAGGAAGGCGGCGCGGCCTAGAGCGATCCCGGCGGAACACAGCGCCGGCGCGGACACGCCCCGCGGCATGGACCTCCGCACCCCGGTCCACGGACGGGACAAGCGTGCCCCCGCCCAGTGACGAGACAGGCTCGCAGTGGTCGTTCACAACGCATTCCGGAGTTCGCCCATGAAACACCTGATTGCCGCCCCAGCCATCCTGCTGATCGCGTTCCCCGCGACCGCGCGTCCCGAGACGGTCACGATCTACCGCGATACGTGGGGCGTGCCGAACATCTACGCCCAGACGGAAGAAGGCGCCTGTTTCGGCATGGGCTATGCCCAGGCGGAGGATCGCCTCGGTCAGATCTTCGAGAACTACCGGCGGGCCCTCGGGCGGATGGCCGAGGTCGCCGGTCCCGGCGAGCTGTTCAACGACTACCGCTCGCGGCTCTGGCGGCACGCCGAGGTGGCCCGGGAGGGCTACCCGAAGCTCTCCGCGAAGGTGCGGGCGTGTCTGGAGGCGTACCAGGCAGGCGTCCGCCAGTACATGAAGGAACACCCGGATCGCGTCCCCGATTCCCGGCTCGAGATCGAACCGTGGATGTGCGTGGCTCTCGGCCGACTCGTCATCTGGGGCTGGCCGGAAGGCCAAGCCTACGAGGAGCTGGTTCGCGCAGGGGTCCGGATCGAGCCGCCCGAATACCGCGGTTCCAATCAGATGGTCCTGGCTCCCTCGCGAACGGCCGACGGGGTCGCGATGGCCGTGATCGATCCACACCTGGGGTTCTACGGGGTGATGCGGTTCTACGAAGCGCGGCTGTACGGGGGAGCGATCCAGGCGGCCGGCATCGCCGTGACGGGGCTGCCGTTTCCTTCGCTGGGCCATAATGCGTACCTGTCCGTGGCCATGACGACGGGAGGCCCGGACACGGCCGACGTTTTCACAGAGACGCTCAACCCCGAGAACCCGCGTCAGTACCGGTACGACGGCCAGTGGCGGACCGGAACGCTCGAGACCATCCGCATTCAGGTCAGGAAACCCGATGGGACCATGGACACGGTCGAACGTCAGGTGCTCTACACGCACCACGGACCCGTCGTGGCCACACGCGAGGGCCAGGGCTATGCGATGGCCCTTTCGTACTTCCAGGAGTACGCCCTGGCCGAGCAGTCCTACCGTATGCTCCTGGCCCGCAACCTGACCGAGGCCAAGGACGCCCTGGCCATGTGCCAGCTCATGCCGCAGAACGTGATGATCGCAACGGTGGACGGCGACATCTATTACCAGCGGACCGGACGCGTTCCCATCCGACCGGACGGATACGACTACACAAAGCCCGTTCCGGGCGACACGTCCGCCACGGAGTGGAAAGGCATACACCCGGCCTCGGACCTGGTCCAGATCACCAACCCCCCGGCCGGCTATATGCAGAACTGCAACGTTTCGCCACGCGTGATGTTTCGCGACTCACCCATGACCCCCGACAGGTACAAGTCGTACCTCTATATGGAGCCCGAACACAACGGGATCAAGTACGGCCTGCACCAGCGGGCGGCCATGACCTTCGAGCAGCTCGACCAGATCCGCCGAGCCACCGTGCAGGACGTCATCGAGATCGCCACCTCGACCCAGGTCTACGGTGCCAAGGCTTGGCAGAACCGACTCCGGGAGGCATGGGAAAAGGCGGACGCCCAGACGCGGGACGATGCCGGCCTGAGGGCGTTCGCAGAGGCGATCCTCTCCTGGAACGGTCGCGTCGAGAAGGACTCTGCGGGCGTACTGTGCTACTACTACTGGAAGCAGGCTCAATCGAGCGACATCCGGCTGCGGGACCGGCTGGGCGCGCCGCCGCCGGCCACGTTGTCCGATGCCACCGTGATTGAGACTCTCAAGGCCGGACGCCAGAAAATGATCGCCGAATGCGGCCGCACGGACGTAAGATACGGCGACATCTTTCGTGCCGGGCGTCAGGGCGGAAAACGGACGGCACCGGTGGACGGCGGCGGACTCGATGGCATCGCAACGCCCCGCAACCTGAGCTTCGGAGACCGGAACGCTGACGGGAAGCGTCTCATGCGGGGTGGGCAGTGCGCGCTTCAGGTCGTTCAGCTCTCGAAGCCCCCGAAGTCCTGGACGGCCGCTCCGCTCGGCCAGTCCGACGATCCGGCATCGAAACACTTCGACGACCAGGCCATTGAGCTGGTCGCCAACCGCAAGCTCAAGCCGACCTATTTCCTCAACAGGGACGAACTGATGAAGAACGTCGAATCGACCAGACAGCTCAAATACGCCCGCTGAACGGTTTCCCAGCGAATCGACCCTCCGGCCCGGTGCCGCCGCCGCCCCCGGCCCTGCGCAGAGCATGGCGGCCGGGACCGGACCGCGGGTTCAGACGCAGGGCCCCTGCATAATCCCGCGCGGCAGTCGGGCATCACGGAATCCCTTTACGGAAGCACGCGGCCGGCCGATAAGATGGACACAGGCGTTCCCATGCGAGTGGCCATCCTCACAAGCGACGACATCCGACACCGGTACTTTGTCAATGCGCTGCGGCGAGCGGTGCCGGTCGTTGCCGTGTGCTACCAGGACACGGGGTATCACCCGGCCGCCGCGGCGCAGCGGGTTCTCGATCGCCCGTCCGAACCTGTGGAGTCCGGGCCTCGGGCTGCCGGCTCCGCCCGGGCGGAGCCGGCAAGCGTCGAGCAGGCGTCGTCGGACGCAGCGGACTGCGTCCGGCGGCACTTCGAGGAACGGACCCGTCAGGAACGGGCTTTCTTCGGTCATGACGCCGCCTTCGTGGAGGACGGTCCCGACTGTCGTGTGTTCACGGCGACGGCGGCCACACTCAACACGGCGGAAACGCTCGAGCGCCTTCGGCAGGCCCGGGCGGACACCGTAGTGGTGTACGGAACCAGCCTGATACGGCCCCTGCTGATCGATGCGTTTCCCGGCCGGATGATCAACATGCACCTGGGGCTCTCGCCCTACTACCGGGGCACGGCGACCAATTTCTACCCGCTCGTGAACGATGAGCCGGAATACGTCGGCGTGACGATCCACCATATCGATCCCGGGATCGACAGCGGGGACATCATTCACCAGGGCCGGCCGGACATCACCGCCGAGGACATGCCGCACACGGTGGGATGCAAGGCAATCCTCGTGGGGATCGAGCTGATGATCCGCGCGCTGCGGGAGCTGGACGAAGGCTGGCTCCGGAGCGTGCCGCAGTGGCATGTTCCCAACGCCAGGCTCTATCTGCGCAGGCACTACCACCCCAGCCAGGTCGTCCGCCTGTATGAGTTGATCCGCGAGGGTCTCTTCCCACGGTACGCGGCGCGCAAGCACGTGGTCGAGCCGCGGGTGCGCCTGGTGGAATGAGGGCTTCCCCGGACCCCGCCACGATCCGCCCGGAACCCGCGCGGGGGACTCCCGCGGCCAGAGCGGGTGGTTCTCGCTACGGGTCGGCCGTACCACCGGAGCCGCCCGGGTCCAGATGAGCCCGTGCCCGTGGAACCCGCGTAAGCTTGGCAGTCGGTCGCGGTGGCCCCGTATAATAGCGACATGAGGAATCTCCGGTTGCTGACGCCCGGGCCGACGCCGGTGCCTCAGGAGGTACTCGCGGAGATCGTCAGGCCGATGGGCCACCAGCGGACTGACGAGTTCCGCAGGCTCCTCCGCGAGGTCACCGAGGGGCTCCAGTACCTCTTCCAGACGAAGGGGACATGCCTGACGATCACGGGCAGTGGAACGGCCGCGATGGAGGCAGCGATCGTTACGGTCTGTGCGCCGGGGCGTCGGGCTCTTGTCGTCCGGTCGGGCAAGTTCGGCGAGCGATGGGCTGACGTGTGCCGCGCCTTCCGAATCGACCACGTCCCGTACGACGTGGAGTGGGGCGAGGCCCCCGATCCCGACCGGATCGCCAGGTACCTGGCGGACGACCCGTCGATCGGTTCTGTCATCGTCGTCCACTGCGAGACCTCGACAGGAACGGTCTGCGACCTTGAGGCGATCGCCCGGGTGACGCGCGCCCGCGACGTACTTCTCATCGTGGACGCGGTCGCGTCCGCCGGGGCCCTGCCTCTGCGCATGGACGCGTGGGGCGTGGACGTGGCCGCCACCGGATCGCAGAAGGCCATGATGCTCCCGCCGGGGCTCGGGTTCGTCGCGGTAGGCGAGCGGGCGTGGGCTCGCGCCGAATCGTTCAGCAGTCCGGCCTACTACAACTGCCTGAAGGCATACCGCAAGGCGCTGGCGTCGGATTTCGACGCAGCGTACACGCCGGCGATCCCCCTCGTGGCCGCGGCCCGCAAGACGCTTTCATGGATCCGGGGCGAGGGCCTCGAGGCCGTCTGGGCGCGAACCGCGCGGCTGGCCCGGGCGGCCCGGGCGGCCGGCGAGGCAATTGGGCTTCCCGTCTTCTCGAAGTCGCCGAGCGATTCGGTCACGGCGTACGTGGTGCCCGAGGGTATCGATGATGGCGTGTTGCGGGCGAGGCTGCGGAACGAGTACGGCGTGCTCGTGGCGGGGGGACAAGGGCGGCTCAAGGGGCGAGTGATTCGCATCGGCCATATGGGCCACGTGGATGCGACGGACCTGCTCGGGGCGCTGGCGGTGCTGGAACTCGTCCTCGCCTCCATGGGACATCGCTTCGAAATCGGCGCCGGCGTAGCGGCCGCCCAACGGGCGCTGATGCAGCCGCAGGGAGCCAGCCGTCCGGCGACGGCCACCGCGGAGATGCGGCCATGATGATCCGTGAACCTGTGCAGGCCGGGCGTTTCTACCCGGCCGGGGAGAAGGAGTGCCGGGCGGAACTCCAGGGGCTGATTCCGCCGGCCGATACTCTGCCGGCGCTGCCGAAGGTCCTCTACGGCGGGATCGTCCCACATGCCGGGTGGATTTGCAGCGGCGCGGTGGCGGCCCGGACGTTCGCAGCCATCGCCGCCCGCCGGTCGCCGGCGACGGTGGTCGTCTTCGGCGCCATGCACCGGCCGACCCGCGTGGAGGCGGCGGTGTTTGCGCGCGGAGCGTGGGTCTCGCCGCTGGGCGAGATCGCCATCGACGAACGACTGGCCGAGCGGGTTCTGAGCGCGTCGCCGCTGATCCGCGACGAGCCTTACGCGCACGAGGAGGAACACTCGATCGAGGTCCAGGTGCCGCTGATCCAGTACGTGTTTCCCGGGGCGAAGCTGTTGCCGATCATCGTCTTTCCGGGACCGCGAGCGGGCGACGCCGGTCGCGCCGCCGCCCGGGCGGTGCGTGACTCCTCGGCGGACGCGGTCTTCGTGGGCTCGACGGATTTCACCCACTATGGCCCCGGTTACGGGTTCGTGTCCGAGGGGGTCGGTGAGGCGGGCCTGGCCTTCGCCAAGGCCAATGACCGCCGGCTCATCGAGCGCATCCTGGCTCTGGACGTGGAGGCGATCGTCCCGGAGGCCAAGGCCAACCGCAGCGCATGCGGCAGCGGGGCGATCGCGGCCTGCGTGGCGGCGTGCGTTGAGGCCGGCGCCACCCGGGCCCTGCTGCTGGAACACACCAGCAGCGCCGATGTGCTGGGCCGGATCACCCGGAATGCGACGACCGACTCGGTGGGCTACGCATCGATCGTGTTTGGCAGCGACTGAGAGACGGCGGGGCGGGCGGAACCGCCACGCCGCATCTCCGAGGCGGCGGCGCTCCAGCGGAGTACGGAAACCATGAGTGACGAGGGCCCGGCCAAGGCCTGCATCGACGGCGAGATCATCGAGGCGTCCGAGGCACGGATCAGCGCGTTCGAGTCCGCCTTTCTTCACGGTGTGGGGCTCTTTGAAACACTCAGGTCTTACAGCGGGCGCATTTTCCGGCTTGAGGCCCATCTGGCGCGACTCGAGCGCTCCATGCGGGCGCTCGGGCTGGCCTTTCCGCTCGACCTGGACCTGTGCCGACGGTCGCTCCAGACGGTTCTCGAAGCGAACGGGCTGACCGACGCCCGCCTTCGCCTGACCGTCAGTGGCGGGCCGACTCTCCTGCCGGGGGCCGTGGCCGAACTCCACCGGCCGACGATCGTCGCGACGGCGACGGCAGCGGCCCCCTATCCACGGGAGTACTACGAGCGAGGAATGACCGTGCTGATTTCGCGCTACCGCCAGTCGAAGACGGATCCGTTGGCGGGACACAAGACGACGTCCTACTGGCCGCGGCTGATCGCCCTGCGGGAGGCCCACGAGGCACGGTGCGGCGAGGCCCTCTGGTTTACGACGGACAATCTGCTGGCGGAGGGCTGCATCAGCAACATCTTCGTAGTGCGGGACGGGGTGCTGAAGACGCCCCCCCTCGACACGCCGGTCCTGCCGGGAACCGTACGCGAGCTCATCCTCGATGCGGCGCGAAGCGAAGGCCGCCCCGTCGAAGAACGGCCCCTGACAATCAACGACCTGCTGGATGCGGACGAGGCCTTCCTGACCAATGCCGTCATGGAGGTCATGCCCGTCTGCCGCGTCGAACGCAAGGCCATCGGCAACGAGAAGCCCGGCGAGATGACCGCGTGGGCGGCCTCAGCCTATCGCCGGGCAGTGACGGCCGGCTGACGACCAGCGGCATCCCGCGACGGCCGCCAGGTGGGTTCCCGGTGACGCGGGAATGACAGGAGGCCAAGGCGGCGGCTCGGATTCCCGCCGGTACGCGGCCATGCATCCCGGGGGCGCTCTCCGCAGTTGCCGAACACGCTCGGCGCGCAAGAAAAGAGGCCGCGCGAGCGGCCTCCCGTGAATCCGCTGTCAGACGCGATCAGTAACGGCGGGATCCGCCGTAACCGCCGCGGCCGCCGCCGAAGCCTCCATTACGGGCCGCCTTGGGCTTGGCTTCGTTGACGGTGAGCGCCCGGCCTTCGAGCTGTGCCCCGTTGAGGGCCCCGATCGCCGCCTCCGCCTCCGCGTTCGAGCTCATCTCTACGAACCCGAAGCCTTTGCTCCGGCCCGAGTGGCGGTCCACGATGACCTGAGCCGACTCGACCGTCCCGTGGGCCGCGAACATCTGCAAGAGGTCCGCGTCCGTAACGGCGTAGGAAAGGTTTCCGACATACAGTTTCTTGCCCATCTGGCATCTCCTGTGCAAGGGCAATCCGACCCGATCCTTACTCTCCGGGTCTCATGGAAGAGGGCCGACACCAGCCCGCGGTAGGAGCAACGAGAAAGGCAAGAGGCTGCGGATTTCTAACGAAGAAGTCCGACCTGTAACCTGATCGTCGGATCCGACCGTACGATTAATATTATAGGCGGGTTTCGGCCGGACGCAAGGGGGCGCATTTCAGGATATCCGGCCGGGCCCCGTCGCCGCACGATCCGTCCGACATGCCGTGTCGCCCATGCTCTGATGGACTGCGTAACCGGCGGCTCTGCTGCCCCGTGGCCGGATCCGCGGCAAGCGATTCCCGCCAAGGCTCGGTCAAGGCCGACGGTCATTCCAAGGCCCCCGCCCGCCTTCCAGTCACGGGACGCCGCCCCAACATGAACGGAACGGGTTCCCCGTCTTGATTGAGGGGTCAGGGTCTTGCGTACTCGACCCTCGGCGCGCCCAGGGCAGCAGCGGTTCCCTCCAGCACCGACAGCTCCGCCTGCACACGCTCCGACGAACCCGTTGCCTTGAGGCAGATGCGGCGCGGCAGCGCCATCGCGGCCAGCTCGCGTGTATCGCATACCTCCAGCAACCCGAAGCAGAAGAGCGGCGCACAGGCGGCGTAATCAACCCTCTCCTCAATGAGCAGCTTGAGCGAGGCGGGCACATCCGTCGCCGTAACGTCGCGGATGGCCCCGTTTTCGTCCAGGGCGGCGGCCGCCAGCGCGGCCACTCCCGACACACGCCCGATGCCCACGAGCGAAAGGCCATCGGTCCCCAGGTCCCTGCGAAAACACTCCGCAGCGGAGATCAGATGGGCGGCGGCCAGTCCCAGCGGACGTTCGCCGACGGCCGCGACCATCTCGGCAACGTGCCACATCTGAAAACCGCCGGGGACCGTTTCACCGAACAGGGCAGGCTCCATCACGATTACGCGGTCGCCGCGGTCCAGCAACGAGCGCACCGTCCCGGCGGCGGCCTCGCGACGAAAGTCCGCACAAACAAGGACCGCTCGAGACGGTCGCGCGCCGGCCGGGGCCAGGTCCAGAACCGGAAGCTCCCACTCCCCCGCTACGTCGAGGCGTCCCCAACGAAGGTGCAAGCCGTCGCGGGTCTCGTGCCGTATCATCTGCCATTGGGCCGGTGCCTTCCGGAACCTCAGGACGTCGCGGAGGGCTCTGCGAGCCTCGCGCTGCCAGGATTCCACCGCCGCAGCCGCACCCGCCGGCACCCGGTTCCGCGGCAGGCCCGGCAGCATCCCCGCAGCCAACGTGACAAAGTCCGCGTTATCCCGGGGAATGCCGACCTTCAGCTCGTCAAACGTGCGGATCTCTCCATCGCACGGGATCTCGTCGTCCTGCCTTGACCCGGCCGGCAAGAAATGCCGGTTCAGGAAGCGGTACAGGGCCAGGCGGTTGTCCTTCTCGTAGTTGTGTGTGCCGGGGTCGTGGTTGACGTGCATCTGAAACTCGTCGGCCAGACCGAGCTTCTCGAAGAGCGGTCGGACCGGCTCGTAGACCCAGCGACGGGCCCGCTCGGCCGGGAAGCAGCAGTCGTCCTTCGCGTTGTAGATCAGCAGCGTCGGACGAGGGGCCAGCATGGCCGTCAGATGCGAGTAGTCGGCGATGGAAATCAGGTCGGTGGGGTTCTGCTCCAGGTCGCCCGTGTCCGCCACGTACAACGCCCGCGGCTCAAGAGTGATATAGCCCGCATTGGGGACGACCACGCGGATCCTCGGATCGAGCGAGGAGAAGAAGATCGTCTGCCAGCCGCCTCCCGACAGGCCGGTCATGGCCACCCGCTCGGGATCCGCGTTGGGGTGCGACAGGAGCACGTCCAGGCCGCGCTTGAGCGTCAGATAGAAGACCGATAACCCGCTGCGGCCGCACAGATCGAGGTACCCGGATCGAAGGTGCGCGTATCCGGGGCCGCCCAGCTCTCCCATCCCGACCCATTCGAGGTTGAGGGCAAGCATCCCGCGTTTGGCCATGTTGATGCAGCGGATCTGCTTGTACTCGACGGCCTTGCCGGGGGGGCCGACATGACCATTCGGGTTGAGGACAGCCGGCACCTTACCTGCCAGCGAGTCGGGCTCGTAAAGAAGCGCGGGGACCCACAAGCCCGGATATCCCTCGTAGCGAATCTTGCGAATGCTGTACCCCCTGCCGGTGCGGATGCGGTCGGTCTCTTCCACTCGGGGTTTCTCATCGAGCCACGCCCGGGGCACACCCCTCAGGACGATCCGATCGAGAATCCGCTGGCGGAGCCGCTCGGCGTCGTCCAGCCATTGCCGCGGATCCTCGGGAATCTCGAGCCGGGCGGCACGCGCCAGCAGGAATCGCGTCAACTGCTCATGGGCAACCCGATCCGGGAGGATCGGTTCCTTCAGCGCGTCAAGGACAGCATCGGCGGATGCGCGGCTCGCAGGCACCGATTGGGCACCCAAGGCAGCCTGAACAACGACAAGCAACAGAACCGCGGCAGGACCCGTGGGGCGGATCATCGCGCAGCCCCCTCCCGGAATGGAACGTCCGATCGGCTCGGCCTGAACCCTACCGGCGGCGCGACGGTCGGTCAACGAGGCTCAGTGCACCCGGGCCCGGTGAGCCCCGGGGCTGTCATTCGAAGCGGGCGAGGTCGATGGGCAGAGCCTCGCACAAGGCCACCCGGTGTGACCACTCAGTTGCGATCATGAGGGGCCGGATCGAAACAGTCGTCGGCCACCTCGTCGGGGTCCCATTGAGACGAGGCCAGCCGCTGCACATACCGCTCGATCTGCTCATCGTCCACGATGCACCGGTGGATGGTAACCCCCAGCTGGGTTGCGAGGTCCTGGAGGATGTTCTCCGGGTAATCGGGCGTCGTGGCGACGACCAAGTGACGCCCCCAGAGCCTCAGCGGCCAGATCCGATAACGCGCGATCACGTCGGGCCGGATTCTAAGCAGGGCCCCTGTGTCGGTCCCGACATCGTCGAGCTGCGCACCGCGGACTTCCATCGTCAACTGCCTGGCCCACGCTTCCCAGACCTGTTCCGGGGTGGCCAGGCCCCACTGCATGGCGATCAGGCCGAACTTCTGGCGTGTTCGCGACTGCTGCCTGAGGATCTCCTCGATCTCTTGGTCGTTGATCACCCCCATATCGCGGAGGATCCGCCCGATCGGAGGTACGTGCATTCCTATCGGTCCTTTCGTATCCCCGGGCCGGCGCGCACGGGGAGTTCCCCCAGACCCATACGATTCAGCCCTGTGGGAAAGCAAACGGCGGCGATCGGAAACACAAGATGCGATGCCCCCGATCGGAGCCGGGACGGGACATCCCGGTTGGCTGGCGAAAAACGGCGGCACCGGTATTCTGGGACCGATGCAAACGCAGCGGAAGACACCTACGACGGCCCTGGTTCTGATCCCGCCGCTCGAGGTCTGGGAACCCATTCAGCGGATTCGCCGCCGCTTCGACCGCCAGTTCCGCCGGTGGATGCCGCACATCACGATGCTGTACCCGTTCCGTCCGGCCACGCAGTTCGATCAGGTGGCGTCGATCCTGGGGCCCGTCTGCCGTGCCGCGAGGCCGCTGGAGATCGAGCTGCGGACGTTCCACCGGTTCGCGCACGCTCATAGCTTCACGATGTGGCTCGCACCCGAGCCGGCCGAACCGATCCGGCGTCTCCAAGCGAGGCTTCTGGCATGCGTACCCGAGTGCAACGACGTGTGCCTCCATGAGGGCGGCTTCACGCCCCATTTGAGCGTGGGGCAGGCGCGCTCAGCCGAAGAGTTGGAGGCCCGCCTCTCCGAACTCCGCAGCACGTTCCAGCCGATGAGGTTTGTCATCTCGGATGTCGCGCTGATCCGCCGCGGGCGAAGCCCCGACAGCCGGTTCGAGGTGGATCGGCTCCTGCCCCTGGGACGATAACCGCCGATCGCGAGCGATCGATAATCTCCGTTCTTTGGGACGCCGCGCTTTCCGACCGTGCCGGGGTTACTGACAAGAAAATCGTTGACTTCCCGCGGTCCCTGCTTGCATACTAAGGAGGGCTGAACGTTGCAGGGGTTGCGATGCTCAGTGCCGGAGGGTGAACGGGTGGGCGGCCTGACGAGCTGCGCCGTCGCGATCGTAAGCGGGTGGGTCTCCTGCACAGCCCGTGCGGACGACGCCGCGGACGACACCCTGCCGGGTGCAACGCAGCCGAAGGTCGATTGTACCCGTATCTGCCTTTCGGTGACGCCCGCATCTGTCGTTCTCGAACTGGAGTTTGCCCCCCACATCTCGAAGCCAACTCTGGAGCAATGCCTGGCCGGCTACGTGGACCTGGATATCGATCGCAACATTGCCACGGGCCGACACTCTCATATTGATGAGTTCACGCCCGATCCGGCGTGTTCGCTGGGGGTGGATTGCTACTTGGTCCTCTACCCGGGGGTAGCCGAGCTGATTCACGCGGTCAGCGCCGAGGAAGAGTATTGGCTTGGATGGGTACCGGTCGATTATGCCGACCACAAGGCAACGGTCGCATTCGACCGGATCCTCTTCATGGAGGGCGTTGGCGTGGCGATCGTCTCGACGTTCCGTTACTGTGCCCTGCTTGGCAACAGTGACGGCCCCACGGACCGGATTCCCAACGGGGCGGAGCCGCTCGTAGTCGCCTGGCCCGGCGACTTCGACGCAGACGGCGACGTGGACGTGAGCGACTTCGCCACTTTCCAGGTGTGCTTCAACGGATCGGCCAAGCCCCCTGCGCTGCCATCCTGCGACACGGCAGACATCGACTCGGACGGCGACGTGGACGTAGACGATTACGGCCGTTTTCAACTCTGCTTCAACGGATCGAGCCACCCGCCCGCACCGGCCTGCATACCGTAGCCGTTTCCGCGGCGGCCCTGATCATATCGGGACGGCAGGTCAGCGGCGTTTCATGGGAGCTTGCGTTGCGGGCACGGCGGACATCCCTACAATGCCGGCTCGCGCTCATCGTAGCGAGCGCCATCCGGAGGATGCTATGTTCAACTCGCGTAGCCTTCTGCACGCCGCCCTGCCCTGCATCCTGATCAGCCCCTGGCTCGATGCCGCGGCGGCCGCCCAACCCCCGCAGGTCGTGTACCTCTGGCCGGACGGTGCCCCCGGGGCCACAGGCGACGACGAAGCCGACAGGCCCGCCATCACCGTCTACCTGCCGCCGCCGGCCAAGGCCTCAACGGCCGGGGTGGTTATCTGCCCGGGGGGCGGGTACGGCAACCTCGCCACGGACCACGAAGGTCGCCAGGTGGCCCAGTGGCTCAACGAGAACGGCGTGGCGGCGTTCGTCCTTCGCTATCGACACGCCCCGAAATACCGCCACCCCCATCCGCTCCAAGACGCTCAGCGGGCGGTCCGAGTCGTCCGGACGCGAGCAGCGGAGTGGCGCGCGGCGCCGGACCGAATCGGCATCATGGGATTCTCCGCCGGGGGTCACTTGGCCTCCACGGTCGGCACGCACTACGACGCCGGCAATCGTGACGCGGCGGACGTGGTAGAACGCGCAAGCTGCCGGCCCGATTTCCTGATCCTGTGCTACCCCGTGATCACGTTTACCGAGCCATGCCGTCATCTCGGCTCGATACGGAACCTTCTGGGTCAGAATCCGGATCCCAAGCTGCTCGTCGAGCTCTCCAACGAGAAGCACGTCACCCCGCAGACCCCGCCCACGTTCCTCTTCCACACTGATGCGGACACAGGCGTCCCGCCGGAAAACAGTATTCTGTTCTACACGGCGCTGCGCAGGGCACGGGTCCCGGCGGAGATGCACATCTACGAACAGGGGCCGCACGGAGTCGGGCTGGCCCCCAAGGACCCGGTGCTCTCGACGTGGCCGGCCCGGTGCGTCGACTGGCTGCGCGTCCGTGGTCTGCTGACGGCCAACTGAGGCCGCAGGCTCTGTGCGGCGTCGCGGCTCGAACAAGCGGGATGGCCCCCGGCGCTATGCGGTTTGCGGGTCTTGTGTTTCTCAGGCTACAGGTGCAGATGATGAAGTGCCAGACAATCCTGACGGTCCTGTGCTCCTGTGGGTTTTCGGCGGTTGCCGCCCATGGCGCGCCAGAACAGCCGAAGGTCACCGACCAGTTGGCCGGCCCGTGGCAGCTCTTCGTGGACGATTACGTGATCGCCTCCCGCAGGAATCTCGTCCGCCGGTATCATTCATTCGAAAAGGACCGTCGCAATCCCCTGATCGTGGTCGACCGGCCATGGGAGGCCGACGTGGTCGCGTGCACCTCCGTGCTGGCGGGCGAAGACGGCAGGGGCTTGCGCATGTACTACTACTGCTGGACGCCGAAGGGCGACCCCGCGCGGTCGTACATGTGCTACGCCACGAGCGAGGACGGCCTGACGTGGACCAAGCCCAGCCTGGGCCTGCACGAGTGGAAGGGGTCAAAGGACAACAACATCGTGCCGAACGCCGGCGGATCGGTCATCCCCGCCCCATGGGAAGCCAACCCGGATCGCCGGTATTACTCGTTCGGCGGCGGAGGTCAGTACTTCGCCCGGGTCTCACCTGATGGGCTGCGCTGGACATCCCTGTCGGACCAGCCCGCCGTCACCGGCGGGGACACGGGATGGTTCTACTGGGATCCTCATACCCGGCGGTTCCGCTGCACGGTGAAACTCGTCACGGAGGTGAGCGGACTCCGCCGGCGCTGCGTGGGGTTCTCCGAGACGACAGAGGCCACCAGGTTCCCGCCGCTGCGGATGATCATGGCCCCGGACGACTTCGACGACCGGTGGTGCCACAAGGGAAGCGTGGAGCGGACGCATTTCTACGCCTGTCCGGTCCAGGCGTACGAGACGATGTACATCGGCCTCCTCCAGATCTACCGCGCCGAAGATCCCGAAGGCTACTTTCACGGTCCGCTGTGGCTGGAGCTGGTCACCAGCCGCGACGGCGTACACTTCCTGCGCGAGGAAGGCGACCGGCCGCCGCTCCTGCACATCGGCAAGTTTCGCAGCTTCGATCACGGGATGGTGTTCGCGCCGCCGCTGGTGGCGGTGGGCGACGAGCTGTGGATGTTCTACACCGGCTACGACGAGCTGCATGACCTGCTGCCGTACCACTCGGCGATCGGGCTGGCCAGGCTCCGCAAGGACGGATTCGCATCGCTGGACGCCGACGGTGTGCCCGGAGAGGTGCTCACCAAGCCCTTCGCCGACGCCGCCGGGACGTTGCAGATCAACGCCGATGCCCGCGGGGGCTCCGTCCGCGTTGAAGTGCTGGACGCAGAAGGCCGCGTAATCCCGGGCTACGGCCGGGACGAGTGCGAACCCCTGTCGGGCAACTCCGTACGGCAGACGGCGACCTGGAAAGGGGCAAGCGAGCTTCCGGCCGGCCGCGGCCCGCTGCGGTTCCGCTTCCTGCTCGAGCGGGCGCGACTGTACTCCTTCATGGCGGGGCCGAAGGCCCGCGTGATCGAGGAGCGGGCGACACCACCGCTTCAGGCCCTGTTCACCTTCGAATGCGACTCCGACCCTTGGTCGGACATGCTCGGAGCAGACGGGCGGCAGGAGATGCGCAGTCTCGGCACCTGTCGCATGGACGACCGCAAACCCCCGGCCGGCGCCGCGGCAAAACCTGCGCCGGCCTTCGGCAAACGGTCGCTCGTGATCGGCTCGGAGTTCCGCCCTCTCAACCGGGTCGAAATCACCGGAACCCAGGACCTCGGACGGCACTTCACGCTGGCCGCCATGGTGCGAAGCGCGAATCATGCACACGCCCGGCTGTTCAGCAGCTATTCGGGGAACTTCCCCACGAATACCTCCGAGCTCATCTTCGACTTCGACCCGCGCGGACGCGCAGCCTCGCACCCTGTGGTTACGTCAGGTCCGGAGGGCCGCCGCCACGCGTGCGGGGTCCTGTCGGGACTGCGGCTGGTCTGCAAGGGAATGGCCGTGGAATCCGAGCCGGTTTCGTTCGACGACGACCGGTACCATCATCTGGCCGTCACGTATGACGACGGCGAGATTTCGTTCTACCTGGACGGCAGACCCGCGGGCCGGCAGTGGGTTCCCGGGGGCGAACCGGTTCGGCTGGCGCGGAACCTGCTGGTAGGCGAGGACGCCGAGCTGGGAACGAACGAACAGCTCATGGGAAACGTCGATGATGTGCTGGTGCTCGGCTGGTGCCTGAAGCCCGACGAGATCGCACGTCTCAGCCGCGACGGGGCGGCAGCGTTCTTCGCCCAGCAGTGAGCCCGGCGTTCGAATGCACGCCGGGCCGGCCGACTGGGCAGGACTCCGCAGACAAATGGCTCGCGGGGGCTCCGCCTGTCCTCGGATCATCGCGCGGACGCGGAGGCGACCACCTGCGGCGGCAAGCCATGGAGACGAACGCCCGCCTGTGAGCCTGCCGGTCAAGGCTCCGAACGATCGCGGTCACCCCATGAACCAGGCAGATCCGCCACGACGCCACGTTCTCGAAACGCTGTCACACCTGGGGGTGCCCGACCGGTCTTCCTTGCCTGCGCCAGTGCAACCAGTCCGCGACAGAGAATCCGCGTGCATCGCTGCAACCGCCGTTCGTACCTCGGCAGTTCTTTCACGTGGGCGGCAGCGGCCCGCGGTAACGGGAACCAGTCGTGCAGGATGGCCCGCGTCACTTCACAATGGAACTGGATCGCGTACGCGTTGGCGATGCGGAACGCCTGGTTACGGCAATTCGATCCGACCGCCAGCAGCGTCGCTCCTTCCGGCAGGTCGAACGTGTCGCCGTGGAACTGAAACACCTGCATGATGGGCGGCAGCCCGCCGAAAACCGGGTCGGCCCGCGCCGCCTCGGTCAGTCGGACCTCGCTCCATCCGATTTCCTGTACGCGGTTCCGCTTGACCCGCGCCCCGGATGAGCGGGCTATGAGCTGCGCCCCCAGACAGACCCCCAACACAGGCAGGCCGGTCCTGATCGCCTGCCGCAGAAGGTCGGTCTCCCCGGCCAGGAAGGGATATCGGCGATCCTCGTACACGTTCATGGTCCCGCCCATCGAGACGATCGCATCGAGATCCTCCACGGACGACGGGACCCGATCGCCGGCATACAGCCGCAGAAGCCGCACGTCCGCCCCCAGCTCGCGGAGGAACGGCTCGATGGTTCCGGGCATCTCGCTTTCCGTGTGAAGAAGGATCGCAATTCGCACAGAAGGGCCTCCGGGTCTCTGGGCGGCAACACCTGCGGACACGGCCTGAATGCTCCGGGCGGCCGCCCCTCACGGGCTTTTCATCACGGCCCGATGGCCACGCCGCCCATCTCGCCCGTGCGGATCTGGATACAATCGTCCATCGGAAGCACGAAGATCTTCCCGTCGCCCACACGGCCCGTTTCTCCCGTGCGGGCCGCCCGCACGATGGCTTCGACGGCCGCTTCCACGAATGGGTCATTCACGGCGATCTCCAGTTTGAGCTTGGGCAGCAGCCGCACGACGTTCTCCTGGCCCCGGTAGACCTCCGGCAACCCCCGTTGGCGTCCGCAGCCCCGGACATCGCTGACCGTCATCAGGTAGACGTCGCTCTCGGCCAGGGCCTGCTGGACGGCTTCGAGCTTTTCCGGACGGATGATCGCAATGATCATTTTCATGTCAGTTCTCCACCGCGGCCAGTTGCCGTTCGGCGACGCGGCCGCCGTCAGGTTCGACGCGAGCGGACACGCTGGAAGCCCCCGACCGGAAGATCTGCTCGAGCTCCCGCCGCATCTCTTCCCGATCACCGCCTCGGAAGCGGAACTTGTTTCCGCGAACGGTGGTCACCATCGAGTAGACCTTCCGGAACTCGGGCGAAGAGGGCCGGTCGTCACGGCACAACTGTCTCCAGTGTTCCAGGATCTGGCGCTCGGGAATCCCGTCGAGCACCACCGTGAACCGCCCCCGCGGCGCCGGCGGGACGTCCGCGGGCCGGGGCTCCCGCAGGCTCACATAGGCGATCGACTCGCCGCCGCCGAACGCGTAGGCCCGCTCGCTGTGCTGCGAGAGGTCCATGCCCAGCATCTCCTCATCATTTCCGGCCCGAAGCCTCGTCACCGCGTTGACGGCCACAAGAAGGACCAGGGTGCCCGCGCCGCAGAAGGCGTACGTAGCCACAACCGCCACGAGTTGCTTGAGGATGAGCATCGGCTCGCCTGCCAGCAGCCCGCCCCGCAGGCCGAGCGTCAGCGTGGGAATCGCCCCGTTGACGGCCGCAGTCGCGAACACACCCGTCAGAAGCGCTCCCACGGTCCCGCCGACCATGTGTACGCCCACGACATCCAGCGCGTCGTCATATCCGAACCGGGGCTTGACCACCGAGCATGCGGCATAGCAGAGCACGCCGGTCAGAAGCCCGATCGCCACGGAAGCCAGCGGGGTGACGAAACCGGCCGCCGGCGTAATTCCGACCAGACCCGCGACCGCTCCGGAAGCGGCCCCCAGGATGGTAGGCTTGCCGGCCCGTCGCCACTCCGCCGCCAACCAGCCCAGCGCGGCGGTCGCCGCGGCCGTGTTCGTGTTTACGAAGGCCACCGACGCAAGCTCGCCGGCGCCCAGCGCGCTGCCGGCGTTGAATCCGAACCAGCCTATCCACAGCAGCGAAGCCCCCAGCACGGTCATCGGCAGGCTGTGAGGCGGCATCGGTTCCCGCCCGTAGCCGAGACGCCTGCCGAGGTACAACGCCGTCACAAGGGCCGAGATTCCGCTGGAGATGTGGACGACCGTTCCGCCGGCGAAATCCAGCGCACCGATCTTCGCTCCGATCCATCCGCCGCCCCAGACCCAGTGACAGAGGGGCAGATAAATCAGGGAGGACCACAGGAACATGAACAGGGCGAACGCGGGGAACCGCATCCGCTCGGCGAAGGTGCCCGAGATCAGGGCCGGCGTGATAATCGCGAACGTGCCCTGGTACACGGCGAACAACATCGCGGGGATCGTGGGTGCCAGTGCGCTGGTGGTGCCGAGCAGACCCCGAAGTCCGAGGAAGTCGAGTCCGCCGACGAGCCCCCCCTTGTCGGGCCCGAAGGCAAGGCTGTAGCCATAGAGCACCCAGGTCACGCTGATCAACCCGGCGCAGAAGAAGCTGTGCATCAGAGTGGAGAGAACGTTCTTGGAACGAACCAGGCCCCCATAGAAGAGGGCCAGCCCCGGGATGGTCATCATCAGGACCAGGGCCGTACTCGTCAGCATCCAGGCGGCGTCGCCGGTGTCCAGCGTCGCGCCGCCGTCGGCCAGCGCCTGCCGGGCCGGCAGGATGCCCACGACGATGGCCGTCCAAGCCGGTACTCGCGTCCGTGGGTAACTCATTGCGCGTCCTCTGACGGTTCCGAAGCGTTTTCTGCGAGTCGCCCCGTGCAAGCCAAGCAGGGAGACTCCTTCCGCTTGCCACAGTGGACGTGCAAGAGGAGTGCCACGCGCACACAGCGAGCGCCTAACTAACTATAGGTGATAAGGTTACAACTACGCGTCCTGCGTGGACGCAACGCCGACCGGCCCGCGCCGATTCATACGAAAATGTAGGAATCGACAGGAGAACCGACGGACGGGTAGGAGTGAGCCGGAGCGGATCGCGCCCGGTCAGATTGCCGCTTCGCCCGTTTCGCCCGTCCGAATGCGAATGCACTCGCAGATGTCCGTGACGAAGATCTTCCCGTCGCCGATCTGCCCGGTGCGGGCGGTCTTGACGATAGCTTCCACAACCGCATCGGACTGGGCTTCCGGCACGACCACCTCGAACTTCACCTTGGGGACGAAGTCGATCGTGTATTCCGCCCCCCGGTAGATCTCCTTGTGGCCCTTCTGTCGCCCGAAGCCGCGCACTTCCGTCACGGTCATCCCCTGGATGCCGATCTGCGTGAGGGCGTTCTTTACCTCGTCGAGCTTCACGTGCCGCACGATCGCTTCGATCTTCTTCAAAGCCCATCCTCCGTCCAGACCTTCATCGGGAGCGACCGCACGCGTCGGCCGAGCCCGTCCGAAACCCAACACATGCTACCGAGCCGCCGCCGACCGGCAAGGCACGCGGCGCGCCCACCGCGAGTACCGCTCATCGGTCCCCCCTCGACTGGACCCTTACACGGCCGTTTTCATCCCGCACCGTATACGCGCGGCCGCGCACCGCAAACGACACTCCCCCCTCTGCCGTCTGGACGAGCGGCGGTTCGTTCGTACCGGGAGCATAACACCCCGCAAACCGCACGCCGCGTCCCCGCGCCCGAACGACAAGAGCCTGGCGGTCCGGGTGCCCCGGGTACCCCGGCACCGGGCCAGAGAAAACGTCCATGGGCAAGGTGGCCGTCACGCAGAACCCGAGCGCATCGCCCGGCGCCGATCCGGCGCGCCACTGCCCCCTGACGAACCGGGCCGCCGCGGACACCAAGGGAATCCGCACCGGGCCGTACTCCAGAGCCTCGGGCCCCGTCCGTTCCGGGGGCGTATCGAGCCGCAACTCGCCGGGCGGTCCATGCAGCGTGAAGGCGTACTCGTGCTCGGTGTCCGATTCGAGTTCGAAGACGTCCATCACCGCGCCGCCCGCCAGCGCCGCCGTCCGCCGCATCGACACGCCGGGGTACGCGTCGTCGCAGGCCACCACGGCCATTTTGAAGGCCGGGGCGTTATCAAACTGCACGATCCGTCCGGGCACGTTGAGCTTCTGCGGACGGCCATCGACCGTAACCGTGCAATGGCTGGCCGTGTGCCGATACCAGTTCCGGTAGAGCGGGTGCCCGTAGCCGGGCGTGCCGAGATCGGCGAACCAGAGGCGCTGGGCGTCCGCGAAGACCAGGTTGAGCCGGTCCGCGTGATCGTGGCCGCCGTGGTGCGAGCCCGCCTTGATGATGACCGTGTTCCCGCCGTCCCGCAGCACGACGAGGCCGATTCCATCGAGCAGGCAGGATTCCGAGCTCGCCCCGCCCCCTTCCGGCAGTTCAGGCGGCCCGTAAACGAGCGCGTTGACGTGGGTGCGTCGGGTTTTCGAACGGTCGTAGATCCGTGCGAGCAACCTTTCGAGCTCCTCGTCGCCGAACACGTACGACGCCGCCTCAAGGTATGGGGCGAGCGACTGCACCGCCTGCCCCGGGGCACCATCGTTCAGCCCGGGCAGCTCACCGCCCGGCAGTTCGAGCTGGGTCAGGACGATGTACATCCGGCGCAGGCGCCAGGTATCGCCCAGGTCGATGCCGTTATGCCGGGCGACGATGAGGGCCGGGGTCAGCGCCATGAGAGTGAAATAGTGATAGCCGATCGAACCCTCGAACCACATCCCGTCGGAGGTGATTCCCTTTTCGATGTTCGCCCGGAGGCTGGCGACGGCCTTGTCGCGGAGCCGGGCGGCGCGTGCCCCGTCCACATCCGTCTGGATGGCGGCGAGAGCCGCCATAAGGCGGGCCGCCGCCTGCCAGCACTCGATGTTGTGGATACCGCCGATGTACTTCTCGATGTGCTCGCCCGCCGGCAGGAAGAGCCTCCTGACAATCCGCTCGCGCTGCTCGTGCTCCAGTGTGTCCGCGATCGCGTCGTAGGCCGCAACCAGGGGGATGAGCCACATCGACTCGTCCAGCGACTGAGCCGTCACCTTGCCGCGGCCGGCCCACTTTCCGTGCACGGGATACGAATCGTAGCGGTCCGCGTACCACAGGAGCACCCGCCGGGCCCAGTCGGCCGCCTCCGGTCGATCGGCAAGCTGATACGCCAGCCCGCACGCCTCCGCCGCCCGCGCGTAATTCAGGTGGACATAGTTGACCCACGTTTCGTCGAGATCGGCCCCCTCGTACTCCTTTCTGCACCGCGGGCACCAGTGCCGATGGGGCGAATCCTCGCGGAACTCCAGGAACCCCGCATCCTTCGGGCAAACGTAGTTGTGATGCCAGCCACCCCCGGTGGCCGGTGGATCGACGGGGCGTGCACACCGCCGCGCCGCCTCGGCAAGCCGTTCCTC
>Ga0209162_1000261_pt1 | contig 58213 bp, 47 predicted proteins | sample YNPNPMetaG_FD_187121 | JGI IMG/M metagenome (GOLD analysis project Ga0209162, IMG submission 187121) | Anoxygenic and chlorotrophic microbial mat microbial communities from Yellowstone National Park, USA - YNP NP MetaG (SPAdes) (version 2) ...
TCGCCTAACCCATTATCCGGCGGCCACATGGGGCGCGTGGATCCGTGCATCAGCCTCCGCCGCCTCGTTCGCCGGCCTCGGGGCGGATCATCGCCGGCTCGGCGCTGCCCTTTTTGGCGGGAGCAAGAGCTGTGCCGAACTTATGTCGGGAAGGCGCAGTCAAGAGGAAGGTAGGGGCGAGCCCAGCCAACCCCACCATGGGCGCCCATGCGACAGGGGGAGCCAGGGGGCGCGGCGAAAGGCGCTCCGACAGGAGGCAGCGGGTGGTTCCGAAGGTCCGCAGGGTGGACTGGCGCGTGGCTGGAGCCTTTTTCCACAGAATGGGCTTGCCCCTGATTCTTTCGGAGCGACTTGAGGCACGGCCCCAGCGCGTGCCAGGGAACCAACGCCCCCTTTCCTGCAGGAACGGCTTTCGCCGCGACACCAACGGGTGCCCGGCAAGCAACGCCCCCCTTCCTTGTAGGAGCGGCTTTCGCCGCGACCCGGCTTTGGCCGCACCCCAAAAGCCACCCCTGCCCCCTGTCAGAGCGGCTTTCGCCGCGACCAGCGCTGTGGCCGGAGCACATTTCGCACCCTGGTTCGCTTGAGCCGCCCTTGGTTCATATGAACCAGCCTTGGGTCGAGACGGCCCCGTGCCAGCCGGGCCGGCGACAAGCCCCCATTATTTTTCCCTAACCCCCCATTCCGGCGGACAATTTTCAAAGCCAATGGGAATCACGCGCCCCAAAAGCCCCCAAAAGACGTGCGGATTCTTCTCGTGCCCCACGAACTTCACATACGCCGCCACCCTTCTCGGCACTTCCGAACAGTCCTTTCCATACACAAGCCGGTAGCCGCGAGGAAAAACGCCCGAGTACCCATTGAGGGTTTTCACGCCCCGAAGAAGACACACCCACATGGCATCCAGCTCCTCCTCATGCCACGGCTCAGCGCTCTGCGCAAAAAACACCAAATGGTCCCGGGACACATTTTCCGGCATCATGGCGGCCTTGGCCGCCAACCGGTCTCTCCACTCCTTTTTCGCCTTGGCGGGAAGGGATGTGGCCGAAAATTCTCCCAGCATCAAGATCACAAGAATCCCCACCACAACCCCACCCCAGGGCGCCCTCAGGCGTTTCATTTTTTCCACGCCGAGGGCGCCGAAATAGCCCACGGGAAACAACAGCACCTGATCCAGCCGCGTGACCGCTCGAATGGCGGAAAACAGGGGGAGCTTGTGCAGAAGGGCCCAGAGGCTCCATGGGCCAACAGACAAGGTCAGCCCCACCATGCCCACCAGGGCGCCGGTCATGAGAAAAAACGACTGGGGATTTTTCGTGCGATCCCCAGCAAACCATCCGAAAAGCGCCAGGGCCATGGGCACCGCCCCCATAAACATTTGATGTTCCCAACGCATGGGAAGATGGGCAAAAAGCCGGGCCTTGGGAAAAGCCCACAGCCATGAATAATCCGAGAGGAAATAGCTCTGAATCCGCGGCAGCATCCTGGCGACTTCCCACCACGGCCGCGTGACGCCGTATAACTGCGTCACTTTCCAGTACGGGTAAAAAAGGATTCCCAAAGCCCCGATCAAGAGACACAGCCCGACGGCCTGCATCCCCTGAATCGTTGCGCTCTGCGCCCTCCAGCCTTCCACGAAGGCCATGAGGGTGGACCTCAACGTGTTTTTCAAAACCCATCGAACGTGGAGCAAAAAAGCGAAGGCGATGATGCCCAGCATGAGCATGGTGAAAAAGCCCATGTAGATGCCGCAGTAAAACTGCCAGACAAGCCAGGCCATGGCCGCCAGAAGATCCCGAAATTGCCGGCGCTCCAGAAAGCCCACGAAACAGGCGGCGGCCAGAGGCACACCAAAGCGATAGTGCAACTGGGCATGGCCCGCATGGGCGGTGGTGGGCAGGGCAAAGGCAAAGACGGCGGCCCCCACACTGGCGGCCACGGGGCCGGCGCCCAGTCGCCCCAGCGCGTAAAAAGCCGCGAGAAAGTTCAGCCCATAGCCCACAAGAAACCAGAGCTGAAAGGCCGTATCGGGCTCGCCCGTGAGAAAACGCGCCAGAACATAGACGGGGGCGGATCCAAAAAGGTTGTCGGAAAAACCCAGAACATAGGGAAAGGGCGCGAAAAAGCCCAGATGCCAGAGGGAGGCGCTGCGACCGAGAAGGAACTGGTACGTATTTTCCAAAAAATAGTTATTGAGCCGCGCGTCCCCGAGATCGCCCGGCATGAGGTGGAAAAACCGCAGATGGGCCAAAGGCCCCAGGACAAAAAAAGCCAGGAAAACGGCCCCCACAGCCACTATGGTCCGTGTCCGTTGCGCCATGCGCGTCTTCCCTTGGAGCTCATTGGAGAAGGTCATCGGGCGTGGTCCGTCGGCCACGGGGCGGACGCTTCACTGCCACGGAACGGGTCCGTCAAGGCGTCCGTGTATTCCCCCATGAGCAGTCGTTTTTTCGGCAGAAAGTGCTTTCGAAAAAACCGGCTGAACCTGGCGATGGCTTGCCCTTTCGGGGTCAGCCCAACGCAGCCGTTTTCCAACGTGATGGTTCCCGACGCCAACTGCTCCGTCAGCCGCACCTCCACCAGCCGGTGCTCCCTCATGTATTCATTCCGGAACACGTGGGCTAACGCCTCCTGGCTGAGGCTTCCCCCCCGCTGTTGCAATTTTTCCAGAATGTAAAAGGACAGGGAACGGTCAATGACCGTGGGAACCGAAATGGCAAAAGCATAGCCGCCGAGAAGCCAGATGATCAGAAGCAGCGCCTTTTCGAAACGGCTAAGGGGGCGAAAGAAGGGGACAAAAAAGACGGTGACGCCGCTCAAGACCGTGGCCAGGACGGCGTCGCCCAAGGCGGCATAAAAAACCACGTCCACCTTCAACCACCTGACGTGAAGGACGTAGATCCCCAACAGGACCCCAACAAAAAGCGCGGTGGCCCCCAAAGCCCTTTGGGCTTTCATCCGTTGAACACCCACCATTTGTTCCCGAGATAGCTCAAGCACACCTGCACCGCCGTGGCCAAAACAAATCCATATCGGTAATCCAAACCAAGCCAATCCGTCCACAGGAAGAGGGTCATGCCGTGCCAGACGGCCACGGCGCCGTAAAGCCCCAGGAATTTGACGGCCTGTCCGAGCAGGGCGCCATGGGGTTTTTTGAAGACAAAAGAGCGATTGCCCAGAAAGGACGCGGTGATGCCGAACCCTGCCGCGATGAAGTTGGCCAAACCCGCCGAAGGCATGCGCAGGACGTGCAGATTGAAGGTCAGCACACCGAAGTGCACCGCCGTGGCACAGACGCCGTTGACCACAAACCGCAGAAGCTCCGCCGTGTCCGCTTTCACCGAGCTTCTCCGCCGTGTGGGCTCATGAGAATTTGGTCGATAAAATCCATGTAACTGGTGGGGCTCGTCACCAGCCCACTGCGCATCACTCCCGTGAGCATCAGGGTCATTAAGGCCACGACCCCGGTTTCCATGAGCATCAGTACCAGGATGCCCAGAGCCATGGAAAACCACCCCGGCGTGGAATAGCCAAAGGCCTTTAACAGGGTGGCCGCAACCATGCCCGCCACCGACAAGGCGCTGAAAACGGCACAGGCAATGCCGACGCGCACCAGCACATCTTCGGCAAAGACCATGAGGGCCTTGAAGCCATGCAGGGCAAAAGAGATAAAGTTCATTTTGGATTGGCCGGCATAACGTGGTCCGCGAGGCACGGGGCAACGCCGAATGCGCAGCTTGGACAGGAGCACACTGGCGGCCACATGGATGGCCAGTTCCTGCATGGCCACCAATCGCTTGACGGCGTGGGCCTTCAGCGCCATGAAGTTTCCGAAAGAGATGGTTCGGCCTGTCATCAGGGCAAACAAGGTCTTGTAGAAAAGGTAAAAGGCCTTGAACCAAAAGGTGGCGACGCGTTTTGTCCGTTCAGCCACCGCCACGTCCACATCGTCCTTTTCCAGGGCCACAAGCAACGGCGCAATGGTCGACGGGACATCCTCCCCGTCGGAATCCATGACCACGACCCGCTGCTCAGGCTTGACGCGCTCGGCGATGTAACTGAGGCCGATGGCGATGGCGCGCTGATGGCCCACATTGCGGCGAAGTCTGAGGACCACCCCAGGAAGCCCCGCCGCGTGCAGCACGGTGGGATCCAAAACATTTCTCACGGAACCGTCATCCACGGCCACCACGAAGATTTTTTCCGGCAAGGAGGCGGCAAGGTCTTGAAAAAATCGAACGAGGCCTTCGCCCTCTTCATAAACGGGGGTCACCACAACCATGGCGTAGGCGTCAAGATTCATGGGAAACGAACAATCCGCCGGCTTCCGGGATTTTCTCGATCGGGAAAAGGCCGATCGATGCACAAAACAGCGCAGGGCGAGGACTACCGAAATTGGATCGGTGTTGTCAAGCGGCCAGGAACCTGTCCGACAATGGGTGAGGTCAGAGCGGCTTTAGCCGCGACCCCCTCCCCCTGCAACCACGCCCCTTGGAAGCACGCTGGCTCGCTCGAACCGCCCTTGGTTCAAATGAGCCAGGAATTTTCCAGAGATAACCCCCTAAGACCCTGCCCGCCGCATGAATGGCCTTTTTGTCCCCTTTTCGTGGCGCACCCCTCTGCCTTGGTGCCGGTGCGCCGGTATTTTTTCCTCCTTTAGGCATGGTTTGTGGTAGAAGAAATTTTCTTGGGAAAAACCTTCTTCTCGTGAGGGCAAAGGGAACAGGCATGCATAGATCCATTGTGAAAGGGCTGCGCCCTCGGGAGCGAAACGGCATCCTTCGGGTTTTCCTCTGGGCGGCTGTGGTATGGGCGGCGGGGGCGTGCCTCGCCCAGGCGGCGGAACCCACTCCGGAAGATTTTTATCTCTTGCGGCTCATGAACGAACTGCGCGTGCACCCACAGACCATGCTGGAACGGGTAGGCATTTCTCCGGATGCGGCCTGCCAAGCCCTGGGCGACCAGGCCTGGGTTCTGGATTACGGGGTGCCGCCTCTGGCCCGAAACCCGGCTCTGGATGCCGCCGCTTTGGCCCATCTGGAAGACATGGTCTCGCGGCTCTACTACGGCTCCATTTCCCCCGAAGGACTTGGGCCCTGGGACCGGGCCGTGGCTGCCGGCTACAGCCCCATCGCCGTGGATGAAGTGCTGGGTCTTCTCGGTGTCGTCACCTTCATGGAATCGCCTCAGGCCGTCTGGACCGTGTTTTCCCAGTGGGTTCAAGCGGAACTGGCAGCGGAGGCGGCATGGCCGCTCCGTCTCTTGAATCCCGCTTTGTGCGATGTGGGCGTGGCCTTTCGGCCGGCGTCGGTGGTGCTGGACGGAGAAGTGTTCAATTTTTACCTGGCCGTGGTCCTCCTTGCCGTCCCGACGCAGAGTGAACCCCAGCTGGTGGGGGCCGTCAAGGGCCCGGCCGCTCCCAGCGATCTTCCCGGCGGCGTGGGTTTCGTTTCCGGCTATCGGGTGGAATGCCGGGACGTCAACGGGATCGTGGTGGGCAGCGGCCCCCAGGATGCTTTTGGGGGCTTTCAGTGCCCCATGGTCGACGGCCAGGTTGATGTGACCGTGATCGATGAAGCCACCGGTGCCGTGATTTTTGCCCAGGCCGCTCAAAGCGGGGAATCGCATTGGTGGATGGAAGTGGCGGTTGGCTGGTGACGGGCGCGCCCAAACCCGACGGTCGAAAGGTGCGCCATGGCGCCTTGAGCGGCACCGCGCGGCCCTGCGCAGGGCCGGCCCTGGCCGTCGTGAGGGCCGGGCCGCAAAGGGCCATGGGGATGCCGTGCGGCGAAGAAGAACCGCGGCCCATGGCCGATGGCGCCCAGCACCCTACGCCCCCTTTCCTTGTAGGAGCGGCTTCAGCCGCGACCTTCTTCCCAGCGCCGGTGGGAAGGCCTTCCCGTTGGGGTTCGCGCCGCTTACCCAAGCCCCCGTTCCGCCCCGGGAATTTCACCCCCGCTCAGGGTTTTTGTCGCGGCTAAAGCCGCTCCTACAGGCTTCCCGCGGCACAAACGGCTTTCGCCGCAGTCCCGACCCTCAGCCGGGAACCAACGCCCCAAGGCCTTGTCGAAGCGGCTTTCGCCGCTCGGCCTCCTTGGAATGGTTTGGTCGCCTCCTTGCCTTTTTTTCCCTGATTGCCGGAATTTTTCTCCTCGCCGCCGTTTTCGGAATGGACCCCGCTTGGGCCGCCGATGAACCCCCTCCCGTGGCGGCCCTGCTTTCCCGGGAAATTCGCCCCTATGTGGTGGCCGTAGATGCCCTGGAAGCGGCGCTGCACCGGCCTGTGCACCGCCTCTATCTGGAAGACGGCCCAGCAGCCGTCTCGGCGGCTCTGGAAGACCTCGTTCGGCGCCGTGCCCTTTTTGCGGCCGTCGGCCCCAAAGCCGTAGAAACCCTCTTCCGCCTCAGCCCTCCGCCGCCCATGGTGGCCCTCATGGTGGTCACGCCGCCCCATGCCCCACGTCCCGGCACCCCAGCGCCGCCGGCGGTCATTTTGGACATCCCTCTGGAAGAACAGCTGCGCCGCATCAGCGCCCTGTTTCCTCAGGTGCGCGCCGTGGCCGTCCCCGTGCCTTTTGGCGCTTCGGAGGCGCCTTCCGGCACCCGGTTGGAAACGAAGTCCCTTTCGGGCGTGGCCGTGCACCGCGTGGTGGTTTCTAACCCCGGAACCTGGGATCGGTTTTTTGCCGTGGATGCGGCTCCCGCCGACGCCGTTCTTTTTGTGCCCCATCCCATGCTGGCCTCCACGACCCTCATTCGCCATGTGGTCACCCAATGTCTTCTTCGCAAAAAGATCCCCGTGGGATACAATATGGCGTTTCATGAAGCCGGAGCGGCCATGAGCTTTCTTGTGGACCCGTCGGGCGTGGGGCGCCAGGGCGCGCGTCTTATGGAGGCCCTCGAGGCAGGGAAAACCGGTCTGGTGGTGACGGCGCCCTACCGGGTGCGGCTCAAGGAAAAAACACTGCAACACCTTGAGCTGACCGTCCCCGAAAGGCTGGAAAGCGACGTGGAGGTGCAGCCGTGAGGCGACGCGGCATGGGCAAGACGCGGCACCGCCCGTCCTTGGGGCAGCGGTTCGTGGCCGCCGGGACGGTGCTCATTGCCGTGACGGCGGGCGCTGTCGCTTTTTTCGCCTATCGCACCACGGCCGCCTTTTTATCCGCCCGATACCGTGACCACATGCGGGCTTTGGCCGAATACGCCGCGCTCCAGGCAGAAGTCGGCGTGCTCCTGGAAGATTCGCGCATGCTGCAGCGGGTGGCCGACGGCCTTTTGGACCGATCCGATATTCGCGCCGCGGAAATCTACGCCGCCGACGGCCGAAGTCTCACCGGCGAGCGCCACCGGCCGGGTGCTCCTTCGGAGCGCCTGGCGTGGGTGGAAGCGCCCATCTGGAGCGTTCGCCTGGAAGGGGCGGCGCCGCAGCTGGATGCCCCCGCCGCCGCCCAAAGGATCGGCACCGTGCGGCTGGGTTATGCCGTCAAGGGGCTGGGGGATTTGCTTCGGCGGTTGCTGATGCGTTTCGGGGCCTTTACGGCCCTGGTGGCCCTTGGGGGGGCCGCCCTGTATGGATGGATCGCCCGAAGCCTCACGGGCCCGCTGCGCCGGCTGGAAGACGCCGCCGCCGAAGCCGCCCGCGGTCGTTTGGACGTGCGGGCCGAAGGCGGTGGCCTGCGGGAAACCGACCGCGTCGCCCGTACCTTTAACGCCATGCTGGAAGCCATCGAGCGGCGCGAAAAGGACCTGGAACGGCTCAACGCCCGCATGGCCCGCCAGGAAGCCCTGGCGCAGGTGGGGCGCTTTTCGGCCATGGTGGCCCACGAAATCAAAAACCCCTTGACCATTCTTCGTGGAAGCCTGCAGGCCCTGCGGCGCGACGACCCCACGGGAAAAACCCACGCCATGGTCATGAATTTTATGGAAGAAGAAGTGGCACGCATCGACCGGCTGGTGCAGGATTTTTTACTGTTCGCTAAACCCGTGCGGCCGCAGCGCCAGTGGGTGCCTGTGCGGACCTGGCTGGAACAGACCGCCCACAAACTGCAGCTCATGGCACCGGAAGGCTCGCGGCTGGAACTGGCACTGGCCGCCGAGCTTGGGCCCGCCACGAGCCAGGGGATGGCGGATGCCTCGGGGGCGGAGGTGGCGCGGCATAGGGGAGAGGAAACCCTTTGCGGCATCCGGGCGACGTGGCCCGACGCGTTCCCTGGCCATGGGTCGGCGGCGCCAGCCGGTTCGGTGCGCGCCTGCTTTGATCCGGACCTTCTGGAAACGGCCCTGGGGCATCTGCTGCGAAACGCCTGGGACGCTTCCCCGCCCGGCACTCCCGTGCGCCTTCAGGCGTGGATCAGCGCAGCCGATGCCACCCAGCCCGCCTCCGCTTCCCCTGTAGGAGCGGCTTCAGCCGCGACCTTTCCCCCACCCCAGAAACCGGCCTCCTCTTCCCCTATAGGAATGGCTGGAGCCGCGACCTTTTCCCCATCCCAGGAACCGGCTTCCTCTTCCCCTGTGGGAGCGGCTTCAGCCGCGACCCCACCTTCCACCTCCAGCCAATCCACGGGGTCAACCCATGGCCCCCCCGGGCCCGATCCATCATCTCCCCACGGCCATTGGTCCTCCGGGAACACCTTGGTCGCGGCGAAGGCCGCTTCCACAGAAAGAGCCGCGTCTATGGAACCAGGGCAGTGCCATGAAGCGGGCTTGAAACCGGGGCAAGAGCCCTCCGGCATGGGCTGGTGGGGATTCGCCGTGGAAGACCGCGGCCAGGGCATCCCCGAGGAACACCGCCCGCGGGTTTTTGAACCGTTTTTCACCACCAAGGCCAAGGGAAGCGGTTTGGGGCTGGCCATGGTGCAACGCATCGTCGAGGTCCACGGCGGCACCATTAGGGTGGAACCGGGTGCTGACGGCACAGGAACCCGCTTTGTGGTGGCCCTGCCGGTGTCAGGCCTGTCGCCGTCGGATCCGTGGGAAGGGGGATCGGAAGGCGCGCCATGTCTTTGTGGTGCCTCGTGAGAACGGAACGCCGTGAAGTCATGATGACCTTTTCGGACAAGCTTCCCAGCCATCGTGCCGCGTGTCCTGGATTCCCGGAAAGCCATGGGCGTCCCAGGTGGCGACCGTTTTTCGTCACCCGCTGGGTCGGGACCCTTGGGGCGTCCCTGGCTCTTGGGTTTTTTACCCTTTCCTGTGCCTTCGCGTCCCAGAGCAGCCTGGATCCCATGCTGTATTTTACGGGGGAGGATTTGTCCCTGCTTTCCGTGGCCTCGCGACGGCCGGAATCGCCGCAAAGGGCTCCGGCCGTGGTGCGAGTGGTCACGGCTCGGGACATTCGGGAGCACGGCTACCGCACTCTGGCCGATGTGCTGCGGGCTCAGGCCGGCTTTGCCATGCTGCCCGGAGAACGCGGCGCGATTCCCTATTTGCGCGGCATTCGCGAAGGGATTCTTTTTCTCTACGACGGTGTTCCCTTGAACGTCAACGTCACCAAAAGCATTCACCCCGTGGACGAGGACCTCAACCTGGACGCCGTGGAACGCATCGAAATCGTTCTGGGGCCCGGATCCGTTTTGTGGGGGCCCGACGCCTACGCGGGCATTGTCAATATCGTGCCGTGGCGTGGTCCGGCATCCGGGGCGGACCGGAACGGACGCCTTCGCGGCTGGCTGGGGACTCAAAGTGATCGCGGCACCGGCTTTCACTTTGCGGGACAAGAAGGACCCGTGCGTGGGGCGCTCACCCTGTCCGCCGAAGCGCGCCGTTACTGGGACGACAAACTGCCGGCGCCCCCTTTGGGAAACGAAGGTTCTCCATGGACCGTTTCCGACCTGGAGGACAGCACCTTTTCTGAAGCTGTGGCCACGCTGGATCTCTGGGACCGCATTCACCTCACGGGGCGCCTGACGGACCATCACAACCGCTATGTCATGCACTATCAGGACGGCTTTGCCTGGCCCGGGGAAAAGAGCGCCCCCATTTCGTTTCTGAAGGCCGCCGCCTCCCAACGCCTCGGCTCTTCAGACCTCAGCGTGAAACTCCACTACGCCAACAGTCGGCTGGAACTCACCGACGGGGATCTTTCGCGCGAGCAGACGGACGACATCCTTGCCGCCGAAATGCTCTGGTATCGGCCGCTGGGGGCCGGCGGCGGACTGACCCTGGGGGCCGCCTACCGCCAGGACCGCACGCGCGATGCTGTGGTTCGCGACGGGTTTCTTCCCGACTTTTACAAGCCACCCTATCGCGTGTTCGTGCCGCCGGTGGTCCAGGCCGACTTCGACAACACGCTGGGCTCCGTCTTTGGCCAGGTGCGGGGGACGGTCGGCCCGCTGGATCTCTGGGCGGGGCTTCGCTATGACGACCCGGACACCTACAAGGCCACGGTGACCGCCAGCGCCGGCGCCTTGTGGCCGCTGACCGACCAGTGGACGCTCAAGGCGTCCTTCGGCACGGCCTACCGAACGCCCTACGCGGCACAGCTCTACGCCGATCGGGCCCTGGATCCCGAAGGGATTCGCACGGCGGCCCTGGAACTGGCCTGGTTTCATGCCCCCGAGCGCCAGGCGGCGGTGACGGCCTTTGTGAGCCGCCTTTCCGACCTCTTGCAGGAAGACCCCTACGGGGGATTGTCCGAACCCGGGGATCATCAAACGGTGGGCATCGAAGCCCAGGGGCGGTTTCGCGTGCACCGGACCCTGGATCTCTTCGCCGCCGCCTGGATCATGGACGCCGGCAACGCTTCGGTGCGCTACCATGTGCTCCAGGCCTATTTTGTCTCGCCGGGCGGCGAGCTCACCCCCATTTACGAACAGTGGGCCGTGCCGTGGGATACGGGGCCGTCCTGGGGAATTTCGGCCGGGCTGTTCTGGACACCCAAGCCGGGGTGGACCGCGGCGCTGGAAGGGACCTGGACGGATGGCTGGCCCTACGCCTACGACAAGGGGCGACGGCAGGGAGAATTTGCCGGGGACAAGACCCTGCGGGGGTCGCTGCGCGTGAAGGATGTGCCGTGGCGGGGGGCGTCGGTGCAGCTCACGGCGGACAATGTGCTGGATCAGGACGGGTCGGTGCCTGGCGTTTTCGGGCCGGCGCCGCGGCCACCTTTTCGCGTGTGGGTCGAATGCCAATGGCGGTTTTAGGTTTTGAGCCGCCGCCGCGGCCACCTTTTCGCGTGTGGGTCGAAATCCCGCTTTGTCCCCAAAATCCTCATCGGTTACTATCCCACCAATTTCCCCAGCCCCGGCAAACGGCTTCCTCTTCCCTCCTCGGAGCGCCTTCAGCTGCGATTCCACCCCTCCAACCAGCCTCCCCCTTCCTCCTGTAGGAGCGGCTTTAGCCGCGACCCCATGCGGTCCACATGGCTCACCGGGATTGGACGAGACGGCCCCACGCATTCCCCCTGATCTGGCGTTCCCCCCTGGTCAATTTCTTGGTCGCGGCTAAAGCCGCTCCTACAGGGAGTGGGGTAGTGTTTTCAAGGCAGGGGAGGCTTCCCCAGAGGCTGGAATGGGTCGCGGCTAAAGCCGCTCCTTCATGGAGAAGGGATGGCTATTCTGTCACCGCAGCGTTCCTGTCGGAGCGGCTGCACCGCAACATCCCCTGCCTTCGCCCCACCGAAACGGGGGAAACTTCCTCAGCCCCCGTCTTGGGTTTACGGCACGGCGTGGGCTTCATCTTGACGGGGCTTTCGCCTCGCCCTATAAGGGAGCGAACGATGCCTCGCCCGCTCGGCTGGCGCCGATCCTCGGCGGGACAACACCCTGAAAGAGGACACGCCCATCATGGCCCGCATCTGCGTCGTGGACGACGAAACCAAAGTGCGCACTCTCCTTCGCCTTCTTCTGGCCAGCAAAGGCCATGAGGTCCTGGAAGCGTCCGACGGTGCTGAAGCGCTGGCCGTGCTGCACCGCGAATCCGTGGATCTCCTCATCACCGATATTCGCATGGATGGCATGAGCGGCCTGGAACTGCTCCAGACCGTCAAGGAATCCGAGCTCAGTTGCCCGGTCATTTTTATCACCGCCTACGCCACCGTGGAATCGGCCATCGAGGCTTTACGCCTGGGCGCCGTCGACTACGTGGTCAAGCCGTACAACGACAACGACATTCTCATCGCCGTGGAACGGGCTCTGGGCTACCAGAAAATCCTCAGCGAAAACCTTCGCCTGCGCCGGGCTCTGGAAGAAGGCGACCAGGAATGGGGGGTCTTTGAATCCCCGGCCATGGCCTCCGTGCGCGACACGGCCCTCAAGGTGGCCCCCAGTGAAGCCACGGTCCTCATCACGGGGGAATCGGGCGTGGGTAAAGAAGTGGTGGCGCGACTCATCCACCGCGCCAGTAACCGCGCCAAAGGCCGGTTTGTGGCCGTCAATTGCGCGGCCATCACGCCGAGCCTGGTGGAATCGGAATTGTTCGGTCACGAGCGCGGCGCCTTCACCGGGGCCGATCGACGTCGTGAAGGCAAATTGGAATTCGCCCAGGGCGGCACGCTGTTTTTGGACGAAGTGGGGGATTTACCCCTGGAGGTGCAAGCCAAGCTCTTGCGGGCGCTCCAGGAGCGGCGCATTCAACGTGTGGGCGGAAATCAAGACATTCCCGTGGATGTGCGCGTGGTGACCGCCACCAACATGGACCTTGAACGGGCCGTGAGCGAAGGACGTTTTCGCAAGGATCTGTTCTATCGGCTGGCCGTGTTTCCCATCCACGTGCCGCCTCTTCGCGAACGCCTCGAGGACGTGGTGCCTCTGACCGTCCAGTTCGTGCGGCGCTTTACGGGAAAGGCCTGCCGATCCTCGGACGTGGTCACCCCCGCCGCCGTGCGCCTGCTCAAGGAGTACCCGTGGCCCGGAAACGTGCGCGAACTGGCCAACGTGGTGGAACGAGCCATGATCCTTCGGGGTGGGGCGCTGCCCATTACCACCGACGACTTGGCCTTTTTGCAGCCCCAAAAGCCGCGCCACGACCTGGAGACCCTGTTCGATCTGCCACCGGAAGGCATCGACTTCGATCGGCTGCTGCGCCACGTGGTCGCCCAGGCCCTGGAACGGGCCGGTGGAAACCAAAGCCGTGCCGCTCGGCTCCTGGGCCTCACGCGAGGCCGGTTTCGCACCCTGGTACGGCACCTGGAAGAAGACGAGTCGCCCGCCGCCTCTTAGCCGCCGCCCCATGGCCCCTTTGAGGGGAAGGGCGGCGCCCCCGTTGGACCCTTCCCGGGGACGTGGCTGCCCGAGTGGGGCTCTCTGCGCTCACCCCAACCTACGTCCTCCTACGTCCTCCCCAATGGTACGGAATCCTCCCCTCCCTTTTGTCCGAGCGGCTTCAGCCGCGACCTTTTGTCCGCCGGTGGTGGAATGTGACGTGGAAATTGGAAAAAATGGAATGGGCTGCTCCCTCACCCAGGGCTTCGCCCTGGGCTGACATCCTGGGCCCCTTCGGGGCGGCACATGGGCCGTGCCAAACCGGAGGCTTCGCCCTGGGCTGACATCCTGCGCCCCTTCGGGGCGGGGAAAAGGCCATCCCAACCCAGGGCTGCGCCTTTGGGAGCCTCGATAAGGCCACATTCTGTAGGAGCGGCTTCAGCCGCGACCTTTTGTCCGCCGGTGGAAAGGACACGTCGGTCCTTCACCGGCTCCGCTCATGGAATCGGGGCCGACACCGCCACATTGTTGGTCTCATTCACTTCCGCCACGCGATCTGTCGCATCCACAACGGCAAGACCATACTTTCCGGATACATTCTGATCCGCGGGGATGACAAGAGCAAACGAAAGATCACGAGCCTGGCCCGGCCTCAAAAAGCCGACGGGCACCTCCTGTACCAGAGCGTCTCCGCCATCCCAGGTCGCATCCATCGATAGATACACATTCACCTTGGATCGCTGCCATATTGCTTTGCTGCCCACGTTGGTGACTCGAAAATCCCCTTCCAAAGAACAGCTTGTCCCTTGGCTCGTCTGCTGGCATACCTTCTCCAAACGCAGCCATTCACCGGCCAGATCTTTTCCTTCAAGCGATGAAAAAACCGCCGTGCAGGTTTTGTCCGCGTCCATCAGCACGGAGACGGTCAAATCGCTTCCCGAACAATCCCCACTCCAGCCGGCAAAGGTATGCCCCTCATCGGGCTGGGCCGTAAGGATCACCGTCGTTCCAGCGGCATACCGCTCGGAACAATCACTACCGCACGCAATCCCTTCGGGGTTGCTCATGACCGTGCCGCTTCCGGAACCCGATTTGACGACATACAGGGCATAGGTGTCCTGCGGCTGCGGCACACTGGACAAATCCTTCGTTAGATACGCGACAAAAGCATCGCTAAATCCCCCCCCGAAAACGGGCTGCGCGCCCTCGGAAATCGCGGGGAAATTGTTGGCGGCAGTATAGCCGGCCACGTAGACATGGTCATCGAGCGTGAGGGCTAAGGTCAAGGCCCTATCCTCATTATTGCCTCCCAAGTACGTGGACTGCACGTTGGCCGTCAGGTCGGCGCTCAGCTTGGCCACGAAGGCATCAAAGCCGGCCGCGGTTTCCTGGGCACCGCCGGTGGTATGGGGAAAATCTTTCGAGTGCGTGTAGCCGGCCACGTACACGTCTCCGGTGGAAGCCAGAGCCAAGGCAAAAGCCTCGTCATAGTCCGACCCTCCGAGGTACGTGGATTGAACAAAGTTTGTGAGGAGAGAATCCAACTTGGTCACAAAAGCGTCATCAGCACTGCCATTTTTACTTTCCTGAGCCCCGCCCTGGGTCTTGGGAAAATCGGAGGAATAGGTGCGCCCAGCGATGTAAACCTCTCCCGAGGGAGCAATGGCTAGAGCGTGTGGATAGTCCCCCGACGACCCACCAAGGTACGTGGACTGAAAGATGGAGGTCAACGCCGCGTCCAGTCGGGCGACGAAAACGTCGTTAGATCCGCTGTAGTTTGATTGGGCTCCACCGGCCGTCTTCGGAAAATTGGAGGACATGGTCCGCCCGGTCGCGTAGATCTGACCAGCCGGCGACAGCCCCAGAGCATAGATCTGGTCATAGCCTGCCCCTCCCAAAAAGGTGGACTGTTCCATGGAGGTCAACGTGGCATTGAATTTGGTCACGAAACCATCCGTGCTTCCGCCATAGGAGGGTTGCGCAGCACCGCCGGATGTTTTGGGAAACACCGTGGATTCCGTCAATCCCGCCACGTAGACGTCGCCGGCGGGCGAAACCACAAGGGCGTAGGCCTCATCGTCATTGGAACCGCCCACGTAGGTAGACTGAAGAAGGCTGGTTAGGGCTCCATTGAGCCTGGTCACAAACGCATCGTGGCCTCCCGCGTTGGCCGCCTGAGCCCCGCCGAGCGTTCCAGGAAAATCCGTCGATTGAGTCCATCCGGCCACGTAGATGTCCCCCGACGGCGACAGCGCCAGGGCATAGCCCATGTCATAGTGAGAACCGCCGAGGTAAGTGCTCTGAATGAGGGAACTCAGATCCTTATTGAGTTTGGCCACAAAGACGTCGTAGCCTCCCGCGGCGTTTGTTTGCGGCCCGGCGGGTGTGACGGGAAAATCGGTGGACGTGGTCCATCCGGCCACGACCACATCACCGGTTGGCAAAACCGCAAGACCCCAGAGCTCTTCTGATCCTTTTCCCCCAAGGTAGGTGGCATACAAAATGGGATCAATCATGAGCGGAAACTGCGGGTCGTAATCCTTGACCTGAAAACCGTAGGTGTCTTCGGACAAAAGGACATATCTGGCCTCACATGTCTTGATGTGTCCGTGATGCTCTTGCCAAGCCACGGGCGGCGTCAACTCCACTTCCCCCAGCCCGGTATCCACCACAAGTCCCCCGGTGGAGGAAAGCCTCATGTGGCGGGATCCTCTGAGCCCCACTTGCACCCGGTCCACCGGAACCCCCGGGTGGAGCTTGAAAAGCTTTTCCACGCCACGTTCCGTGGTGCGAAGCGTCACCTCCACGCCAGGCCACACTTCCCCCAAGAAAAGCTCCCCATGCCGGGCCAACCCGCCCCTGTGCCTCTCCGGATCGTTGCCGAGGAAATAACTGACGGAGCCGTTGAGGGGGTCCCGAGCTTCCACCCTGTGGACGGTTCCCTGAATCCACTGTTCGGACACAACCCACGTCTGGACCGAACACGAGGTGGCATCGGGAGCGCCAAAGCGGATCCTTTCGCACGAGCCTTGATCGGCTCGGCTGAACACATGACGCAGTTCGCCGTCTCGGGTCACCCACGTGGTGGTCAGGCCTCCCGGGGCGGCAAAAGCGGCTTCCTTATCCCATTGGCCCTGATTGGCGATCCAACCGCGCTGCATGAAGCTGAACTTTTGGGCCAACGCATCCGTCGTGATCGGTACATCTCCCGTGGACTGAGAAGCACTCGGGCGACAGTGCCCACTTTCCCCCCAGAAAAGAACGAAAGCCAAAGCAAGGACAACCCACATCAGACCATTGCCTGTCTTTTTTTCCCAAGGCATCATCGATGGACCTCCTGCGAACACAACCCCTTTTCGAGGTTTCGGGTTTTTCTGCTTGTGCTTGAGGCGTTGGAACAAATCCTGGAGCGCAGCACAGTCTCGACCGGATTCCCTCTTAAGGTCGCATCCGTCCCTACGGCGTTTCGGCATCACCTCCTTTCTTTTCCTTTTCGCCCGTTTTGGGCCCGCGGCGCCTTTGGCCGTTTCGAGCCTTCTCCCCCTCGTTTTCTGGAGGGGCCGCTTCAGCGGCAGCAGGCGGCGGTAGGTTGGCGTGAGCGCCACGAAACGCAAGCTGTGAAGGGGAACCCGCAGGTTCGCCAAAAGGGGCTGGCCATGGGGCCCGGCTAAAGTCGCTCCTCTAAAAATAAGAAACTGGCGTTCGCCACCATTGGCTCGGTCCCTTGGAAGACCCTTCTGTTTGATCGTCCACCGTGGTGGAAAACTTGAACATTTTTTCACACCCCGCCGGGGCACAGCCCCAACAGGGCGGGGGACAGCCCCAGCAGGGCGGGGCAAAGACCCACCAGGGGAGGGAACAGAGCTACCCAGCCCCCAGGCACGGGAACCTCCCGCCTCTGGAGGCATGCCTTCAGGCGCGACCTTTTGGTCAACGGGGGTGGAACATGCCTTGAAATGGGGAAAAAAATGGAACGGGCCTGCCCCTCACCCAGGGCTTCGCCCTGGGCTGACATCCTGGGCCCCTTCGGGGCGCCACATGGGCCATCCCAAACCGGAGGGTGCGCCCTGGGCTGGCCGGCTGGGTCTCTTCACGACGGGCGAGCCCCGACTCACGGCCCGCCACTGGCAACGCACGCCGGGCGACCGACGACCTCCCGCTACCGGCTGAAGGCCACAGCCAGCCGGTCCGTAAAGGGCTTCCACAGGTAGGCAAAAAACGTGGTCATGGATTTCTTCACGGTGACCTGCACAGGCATGCCCGGAATGATTTCTTTTCCCATAGCCGCCACCTGCTCCACCGTCTCCGGTGCGAGCGCAATGCGGCACAGATAATAGCTTACCCGGTGTACGTCGTCGTAGAGCGCATCCGGCGAGACGTAGACCACCTTTCCCGTAAAGGTCGGGCTCTTTTTCGGGTCAATGGCGATAAAGCGTAAGATCGCTTCCCGGCCCGGCTGCACATCCTCGATATCCGCCGGACTCACCTTGGCCTCCACAATGAACGTGGCGTCTTTCGGCACAATCTGCACAATGGGCTGCCCCGGGGAAATGACCCCGCCCACGGTCCGAATTCTGAGATTCATGACCATCCCCGCTTCGGGAGCCCGAATTTCCGTCTTTTCCAGGTGATCCTTCGCCGCCGCGTATTGTTCTTGCAAGGCGGAAAGCCTTCGGGTGGCTTCGGCCAACTGGTCTTCCACGTCTTTGAGGTAATCCGTGCGCACGGCCTGAAGCCGGGCCTGTGTTTCCTTGATGGAGGCCAGCACGCGCGCTCGGTTCGCTTCCACTTCCCGAAGACTGGCCGTGACATTTTCCATGGCCCGCCGAATGTCCAAAAGACGGTTTTTCGGATAATAGCCATCCCTGGCCAAGCCGCTCACAGCCTGAAGCTGCTCCGTCAGGGCCGCCCGCTCCCGCTCGTGGGCCTGACTTTGCGCCTCCAGTTTCCGCGCATAGTCTTCAAAACCCTCCAAAGCGCGCTCCAAGACCCGCACGTCGTTCATGTGCTTTTCGCGGCGCGCTCGAAACAATTCCTCCTGGGCCGCCATGACCTGGCGCACTGCCGGGTCGTGGCGCATGGCCAGGACGTCTTCGGGATAGCGAATGGAAGTTGCCCCTTCCTTTTCCGCCAGCAGCCGGGCCTGAACCGCCAAAGCCTGGATGTATTCGCCTCGAGCCTGGGCGAACTGAGCCCGAGGGACAGCGTCTTCCAGGCGCAGGAGCACCTGGCCCGCTTCCACCACATCCCCGTCTTTCACGAGAATGTCCTTGACCGTCCCGCCATACTGGTGCTGCACCACCTTGGTATAAGACGCCACAGCCACCTGGCCTCCCGCCACGGCCCCCAGTTGAATGGGCGCCAACACGGCCCACACCACAAAGGTGCCAAAGAAGACCGCAATGAACCCCAAGCCGATGCGCACGGGTTTCCAGTAATCCGATGCCACGTCAGTGTGATCCATGCTTGACCTCCCGCAGCCGCCCCGCTTCCAGAGCCTTTTCCCGCAGCGCCGCAAAGACCTCGTCGCGGGATCCGAACATCTGCAGGACGCCGTTGGTCAAAATGAGAATTTTATCCGTCAGGGACAAAATGTTGGTCTTGTGGGTGATGAGAAACACCGTGGCGCCACGGCTTTTGAGTTCCTGGACGGCTTTCATGAGGGCCAGTTCGCCCTGTTCGTCCAAATTGGAATTGGGTTCGTCCAGCACCACGAGCACGGGATCGCCGTAGAGGGCTCGCGCCAGAGCCACCCGTTGGCGCTGACCGCCGGAAAGAAAGGCCCCACCTTCGCCGATGGGCGTCTCATAGCCCTGGGGCATCTGCAAAATCATGTCGTGCACGCCAGCCTTTTGCGCCGCCGCCACGATGCGTTCCCCGTTCAATTCCCCGTATCGGGCGATGTTCTGGGCGATGGTGCCGCCGAACAGTTCGATGTCCTGCGGCAGATACCCGATGTAGCGGCCCAAGGCCGATCGGTTGTAATGGTCCAGGCGGGCTCCGTCCAGCCGGACCGCCCCGGCCGCCGGCTGCATGACCCCCACCAGATGTTTGGCCAGAGTGGATTTGCCCGCCGCCGTAGGCCCGATGATCCCCACCACTTCGCCCGGTTCCACGCGAAAGGTGATGCCGCGAAGCACCTGGATTTGGGTGTTGGGCGGCACCGCCACCAGGCCTTCCACCGACACCAACCCCTTGGGGGGCGGCAAGGGCATGCGCAGCGGCAGCGGCGGATGATCGGCCAGCAGGTCTTCCAAACGCCGGTAGGATTGGCGTACGCCCACGAACTGCTTCCAGGCCCCCACGGCCAAATCCACCGGGGACATCATGCGGCCCATGAGGATACTGCCCATGATCATCATCCCGGCCGTGATCTGGTTTTGCAGCACGTAGTAGGCTCCCACGCCCAGCACCATGGATTGGGCTGTGATGCGCACGGCCTTGGAAACGGCCTGCAGCGTTCCGGCCCGACGGCTCGCCTCGGTCTGCAGGGCCAGCATGCGGCCGTAGTGCTCGAACCAATGGGCCCGGACGGCATCGCGCATGCCCATGGCTTCAATGACCTCAACATTGCGCAGATTGGCCTGAATAAAGGCGCCGGCCTTTTGAAAGTGGGTGTTGGATTCCTGCAGGGGTTTGCGGGTAAGTATTTCCGATAGAAAGGCTACCGAAAGGATCACTCCCATACAGAGCACCGCATAGACGGCGATCACCGGATGGATCAGGTAAATGATGGACAAATAGAGGGGCACCCACGGGAAGTCCAACACGGCGAAAAGGCCGGTTCCCGTGAGGAACTGGCGCAGGTTGGTGAGATCCGAAAAGGCTTGCGAAGCCCCCACGGATTTGCTCTGGAGCACGGCATCCACCACGGCGTCGAAAAGGCGGCCGCGAAACCGGTTGTCAAAGTCGTTGGAAAGGCGCACGAGAATCTGCGAGCGCACCCAGTCCATGGCCCCCATAAAGACGTACATGAACACAGCAATAAGGCTCAACATGACCAAGGTGACCACGCTGTGGCCCGTGAGGACCGTGTCATAGATCTGGAACATGTAGAGTGCCGGCACAATGCTCAGCACATTGACAAAAAAGGAAAAGAAAAAGAGAAAGATGAGAATGCCTCGATAGACGCGAAGGGAGGCGCGCAGTTCGCCGGTTTGCTTGGCGAGACCGCGCCGCAGGAGTCTTTGCAGCGCCTGGTTCATGGCGTGTTCCTTTCCAGCCAGGAGTCGATGGTTTCCATGAGGGCGTCGGTGAGCTGGCCCGAGTAGTAATGGAGACTCACCAGGTTCAAAACGTACTCATGCCGGGCCCGCACCCAGTCCACTTTGGCCCGGTAAAGATTGGTCTGGGCGTTGAGCACATCCACGATGGATCGCAGCCCCGCGTCAAAGGCTCGGCGCGTGGACAACACCGCCGTCTCGTTGGCCCGCACGGCCTGCGCCAGACTGCCGATCTTGGATCGGGACGCCTCCACCCCGTAAAAGGCGTCGGTGATCTTTTGGGTAATGTCGCTCAGAGCCCTTCGGTAGTCTTCTTCGCTCTGGGCCTTGCGCTCCGTCGCCTCGCGGGTTTTCGCCGTGGCATAGCCGCCGGAAAAGACGGGCACGGTCAGCTGAATGCCCGTGGCGTAGTATTCCACCGGCCGCGACGGCGTGTATTCCCCGATGGTGTTTCGGCGCGCATAAGAGGCCGAAAAATCCAAGGTGGGCAGGTGCAGGCTGCGAGCCTTGAGGATTTCGTCTTCGGCCACATCCACACCCAACCGATAGTAGCGCAGCAGCGGGCTGTGCGCTCGCGCCGCATCCAGCCACGCCTCCACGGCCGAAGGATCGGGCGGCTCCGGCGCCAGTTGTGTTCCCAAGGGCCGAAGCGGGCCGGCAGGCCCGCCCATGATCAGCTCCAGGGTGCTGCGCGCTGTGGTGCGCAGTTTTTCCGCATCGGTGAGCTGATAAAGGATGTCGGCGTAGCGCGCTTCGGCGTCATGAACGTCGGTGATGGTTCCTTCGCCGGCCTCAAAGGATCGAAGCGCCATGGTGCGCTGTTCCGCCAGGGTCTTTTCCTGTTCGCGCACCACGGCGAGATGCTCTTCGGCATACACCACATTGAGGTAGGCCTGACAGACCCGGTAGAGAAGCTGATCGGCCGTTTCCTGGTAGCGGGCCTGGGCCGCCTGCACCCGTTTGCGGCTTTGATCCATGCCGACGTAGGCGCTCACGTTGAAAAGCGGCTGGCGCAATCCCACGCCTTCCGATTCGGACCAGTAGTCTTCGTAGCCCAAGGGGGCGCTCACGTAGGAAATCTCGCTCAAGCCCACAGACCCCTGCACCAGGGGTAGAAGGCTTGCGCGGGCCTGGTCCGTGAGGGTGCGGGCGGCCTGGTATTCGTGAAAGGCGCTGCGAAGGGCCGGGTCGTTGGCCCGGGCTCGCCGCAGAGCCTCCAGAAGCCCAAGAGGCGTCGTGGCGGCAGCGGTGTGGCTTCCGCCCGTACGGTCTTCGCCATGGCCGTAGGCGCCGGACAATGGCAAAAGAGTTTTCGGGGCTGATGCAGCCGGCAATGGGGCCGATGGCCCCACCTGCGCCGCCGGGCCATTTTGTGGCAAAGCCGCATCGGCGGCAGAAGGTGCCCTTGGGGATGTGGTCGTCTTCTCAGGAACGGCTTGGGGTACCGTCTTCCAGCACCCCGCACTCAAAGCGACCCACACAGCCAATCCGAGAGTAGCGATCCAGAGGCGCACAACGTGTGCCCCCATGGCCCTTCGGAGCGCTATCCTTGTCTGGCTCGAGCCTTTAGCCTTAAACCCCACTCGAGCGTTGAGCCCCACACCGCCACCTCGCCCCTTCGTCATGGCTTTCCACCACAACCTCCCGATCCGTTCCATCGATTATCCATTCTCGCCCTCTCTTGTAGGAGCGGCTTCAGCCGCGACATCCTCTCTTTCGTGAATCAATGTTTTCTTCTGGGGAGGATCATTATCGGTCCATTTCTTTCCTGCAATGGAATCCTTCATAGCCGCAGAGCCATACGGCCAAAGTTCAAAGGTCGCGGCTAAAGCCGCTCCTACAAAAAAACGGTGACTTCACCCGCACCGCCTTCGCCACGGCCCACGCAGGCCAAGGGAACACGCTGCACCTTCGCCTCTACCCGGTGAGAAAACTCAAATCCAGTTCCCCCGAGGGCGTCACCGGGGGGCCTAGGTCCGACGCTGTCGGCCGCTGTGCAGCCAACGCCTGGCCCATGAGCACTCCCAGTTTGTGCACGTGCCCTGCCGAAAACCGCTGGGCATAGGCCAACGCGAGCGCTCCGCTGTCGCGAAGCCGGCAAAGGGTTTCCCCGTCCACGGCGTTTAAGGCCTTGTCATTCACTTGAAAAAGATTCGCAAGGGTTCGATCCCCATGATCCGTCCGCACGGTCAAGGCCCAGGGCACAATAACCCCTGCCGCATGGAGTGCGGCGCACGCCTGGTGCGTTCGCTGTTCGTCGGCGGCAAGTTGCTGCAAAAAATGCACATAGCGGCTGAGAAAAGGGCTTGGTTTTCCGTCCGCATCGAAAAGCCGTTCCCCCTCTTCTCCCTCATGAAGCATCCCACTGTCTTGATCCACACAAAGCACCTGCGTGTCCTTGACCGGGAAAAACCGAAAGGGATAGGCCCGCAGCGTCGCCGGAACGTAGTCGGCCAGCCATCGACCGCTTTTCGGGTCCACGAAGAGGTTCACTCCCGGCTCCAAGCCCATGAGCGCACAAACGGCGAAGGCATTTTCCGCGCGACGGACAAAAACCAGAGGAAACGCCGGAACAATCCGGGCCAGTTCGGCCAGGCAGACGGCGACCAGCACGTCCCCTCGCGCAAAGGTGTAAGATGAAGCCGGTCGAAACCGGAACCGGCCATGGTGTTCTATCGATAAAGGCACCCATTGCGCCACGGTGTTCTCCTTTCTGGGCCGAGGAAATCCCTCGGTGCTTGTTCGAAAACGAAAAAACCTTGATCATCGAGCCCCCTGAGGGCCGCTCGACCCTGAGTCAGCCCTTGACGCCGGCAGGCCACGCCCGTGGGCTCTATACTGCGGTCCCGATTCCTTGTCCACGAAAAATCCCGGCACGCCATGCCCATGGGGTCACAGGGAAGATTTGGGGCGAGACGAAGGGAGCCGGACGGGGTTTTAGCAGCGGTGAATGGCCAGCTCCAAGGGAAGCCGAGCCACTCCCGCAAATTCATACCCACCGCCATGGACCACCTGAAAGCTTAGCGCATGATCGATCCAATGGTAACAGCCGTGGATGTGGGCGCGGGACCGGTGGGCCGCCACGGTCAAGGTGTATTGGCCCGGACCCAGATTCCATTGGGGGCACGCAAAGCGCACGTGGATTCGTTCCCCTGCCCGGCATGACAGTCGCTCCCCCATAAGGTACGTGTTGGTGCCAAAAACGTCCTGCCCGAACCGGTCCCGAATCATCATGCCCACGGTCAGTTCTTCCACCGTGGCGCCGGCTTCCAGATCCACGTGCACTGTTACCGGATGGCCCGAAGGGATAACCTCCGCCCGGTCCACTCCAGGTAGGCTCAAGCGCACATCCCGGATCCGCACTTCCATGGACCCGTAACCCACAGCGCCCGTCGGCGACGACTCCACCACCACGCGATCGGCACCCGTCCCCGTTTGGGCCAGGACATAATTGTACAGCTGAACCATGGGATCGGGATCGCCAAACCCCAGAACTTTTCCGCCATCCAGCACAAGCACTTTGTCGCACAGGAGTTTCACGGATGTCATGTCGTGGGAGACAAAGAGCAGGCTTCCGCCCTGCTCACGAAAGCGGCGAATCCGTTCCGTGCATTTTTGCTGAAAATAGGCGTCTCCAACGGCCAGAGCCTCATCGATGATGAACACGTCAGGGTCTGCATGGATGGCTACGGAAAAGGCCAGGCGCATCACCATGCCGGAAGAATAGATCTTGAGGGGTTCTTCAAGAAAAGGCCCCAGTTCCGCAAAGGCTTCCACGGCCTCCATTTTCGCCTCGATTTCTTCTCGGCGCATCCCCAAAAGGGCCGCATTATGCCGAATGTTTTCCCGTCCCGTAAATTCGCCGTGAAAGCCCGTGCCCAATTCCAGCAGGCCCGTAACCCGCCCGCCAATGACCACCGTGCCACCGTCCGGAAGAATGATGCCGGCCAGGATCTTGAGCAGCGTGGATTTGCCCGAGCCGTTACGGCCAATCACCCCGATGGATTGGCCTTTTTCCAAGGTGAGGCTCACGCCGTCCAGGGCCGTAAATTCACGGTGTCGAGGTGTTCTCAAAAGGATTTCCTTGAGCCGATCGGCAGGGGAGGCATAGCATTTGAAACGTTTGATCAAATCTTTGACGACGATGATGGCCATGGATTTCTTTCCGCAACCTTTTGAAAAACATCCATCATGGCTCGAGCCGTTTTTTCCCAGCTGAATTGGCGGACCCGTTCCAGCCCGCGACACCGGTATTCTTCGCGCCGCTGGGCACTCCCAAGCAAGCCATCGAGCACGGAAGCCAGGCCATCGGGATCGTCCGGGTTCGTGAACAGGGCCGCATCCCCCGCGGTTTCCCTCAAGGCGTCGATGTCGGAACAGACCACGGGACAGCCGCACGCCATGGCTTCCAGCACAGGCAGCCCAAAACCTTCATACAGGCTCGGATAAACCAGGGCGGCCGCCCCTGAGTACAAGGCCGCCAGGGTCGCATCATCCACGAATCCCGTCAAAACAGCCTGAGCCCTCCCCGACCCGCCTTTTTTCACGGCTTCGTCCAGCCAAGACTTTTCCCCCCATCCATGCCAACCGGCCAAGACCACAGGCACCGAAGTTTTGAGGCGCTGGAAGGCTTTCCAAAGCAGGCGAAGATTTTTTCTCGGCTCCAAGGACCCCACAAAAAGCAGGTAGTCTCCGGCCAAACCGAAGCGCCGCCGCACCGCGGCCACCTCTTCGAGCGACCGCGGGGCAAAAACCGAATCCGGCGCCAAAGGGACGGCACTGAGCCGATCTTCGGCCACCTGCAAGCGCGCCTTGGCTTCCTGCAATACGGTGTGGGAAATGGCCACGATGTGCGCTGCGTATCGCAGCCGCCGCCGAAAAAAAAGGCGGTGAAACCAGACCCGTTCCCTGGGATGGGTGTGCGCGAATCGATCCAGAGAAAAATCGAAAAGGCTGAAAACCGTGGGCACTAGACGCTGGGCCGCCGGAAAAAAAGACGCTTCATGATAGACATGAAAGCCCGTTTTGCGACACGCCCGTCTCAAGCGTCCTTCCAGCTGCACCTGATTGGCGATTCTTAACCCCAGCACGGCCAGGTCGGGAAGCTTCCACACCGCCTCGGTCCACACCGCCCAACGCTTCGGATCCGCCGGCTCCGGCATCGCCCGGCGCACACTCAACCCATCGAAATAGCTCAGGCGCACGGACAAAGGAGCCCAGGAGAGCGCTTCCACCGCCCGGTAAAGGCTTCGCATGGTCCGCCCGATGCCCGTTTGCAGGCCCACCATGGGCACGGCATTGACCAGAATGTGCATGCCTCCTCCCCCCTCGAGGCCTCTTCTGCCGAAAGAAACTGCCCATGAGGCCCACCACCCGACGGAAGCCCACCGCGGCCCATCCTGCAGGCGGAAACCACAAGGGCCTTCGCACAAACGCTGGGCTCACGGCCCCAAAGCCCGTTCATAGAGGAAAAAAACGCCGGCACTGTAAAGCCCATGGATCACGATGAGGCCGTAGACCTTATGGTGCGTGGTCACGCGCTTCCACACCGCCACGGCCGCTCCTGCCCCCATGGCCGTCCACAACACCAGGCTGCCCACAAAAAGCATCATAGGAAATCCCGAATGTCCTTTTCCAGAGCTCGAAAGACAGCGTAAGCCACCCCCACCAGAGCGTGAGCCACCAGGGTCAACACGATGAGAGGGCCGGCATCAGGCGCCGTTCGGTAAACGAAGATTTTTTGGTACGCCTCGGCAACGATGTAGGCGGGATTAAAAACCATGAGCTTTTGAAGCCACGAGGGAACCACGTCCTTGACGTACACGATGGGGGTAAACCAAAACCATAGCTGCAAGAGAACCCCCACCACTTCCTTTAGGTCCCGCACGAAAACCACCAGGGACGCGCAGAGCAGGCCCAAACCGAAGGCCAGGACTTGCTGCACCACGTAGACAAAAGGCGCCAGAATGAGGTGTTTGGTGATGGACCATCCGGTCAGGGCCAGAAAGAGGCCAAAAAACCCCATGCTGATAAGAAACGTCACCGTCTCGGCCAGGCTCACATAGAGCAGCAGGCTGGGAAGCGATACCTGAAGCTTGGAAATGATTTGTTTTTTCTCAATAAAAATGCCCACGGATCGGCCAAAGGTTCCCGAAAAGGCCGTCCACGGAAGAAGGCCTGCCGTCAGGTAGACGCCGTAGGCATACACGTTGGATTGCCCCGGAAGACGCGCCCCCATGATTTTACTGAAAATAATGAGGTAAACCAGGAGGTTCACCAGGGGCCAGACGAAGGCCCATAGGCCGCCTAAGGTGGACCCGGCAAAGCGTTCCGTAAAATCCCGCTTGGTCAACTCCAGAATCAGTTCCGGCCGCAGCGGCGAGGCCATGGCCACGGATTCACTCCCCCTTTTGCTGGCATGCACGGCTCAAGGCTCAGCGGTGGCCATTTCCATGGTCACACAGTGCCAGGCCCCTCCCGATGGGATGATGTCTTCCGCATTCAACGGCACAATGGTTTTGTCGGGAAACACCTCTTTGTAAACCGCCAACGCCTCTTCGTCTTCCGCAATCCCGTAGACGGGCACGATGACGGCGTTGTTGACAATGAGCGAATTGGTGTAGGTGCGCACCACCGGAAGGACAAACTGGGTATAGTAGACATCGGGTTGCACAATACGCACCACACGCCAGGGCTGCCCGGCACCATTGGTTTCTTGAGCGAAAAGGGCGGCACATTCTTCAAGGACGTCAAAGTCCACCTGGTCCGGCCCATATTGACCCACAAGGACCGTGTTCGGGCCCACAATTTTCATGAACATGTCCACATGCCCCGTGCCGTCCAAACGGGGATCCCGCGGCACAAGGCTTTTGACGGCCTGAAAGGCACTGCGAATACGCCGGTCGATCTCTTGAGGATCGACGCCGGGATTTCTCTTGTACGTCCGCTGGGAATAAACGACGCATCCCAGGCCGTCGTGGTTGAGGTTGCCGCCTTCGGTGTAGACCACCTCCGTTTTTTGGCGATCCACCAGGGGAACATCCATACCCCACGCCACCACCATGGGCGTATTGTCGTCTTTGCGACGGCCGTCATAATAGTGAAAGTCCACCACGCCCCAGTCCGCCCCATCCAGGGCTCGAATGACCTGGGGGCCGTAGTCGCGAATCCAGACGGTATCCGTGGGTTCCACCACCCAGCGAACGTGGGAGGTGTCAATGTTCATTTCCTGCAGGTATTGCTCGGCCTCATCCCTTTGGCGTAGCGTGTTCACCCATACGGCGGTCCGCACACCGTTTTTCCCGAATGTTTCCACCATTTGAGCCCAAGCCCATTGCATAGTCTTCCAGTCAAAAGGCCAGCGAAGCAACACGGCTTTCAAGGGTTCAAATTCTGCGGGAGCCCGATAGGGAAAATCCGGCTCTTCGAACGGGGTCCCCTGGGGAAGGGGTCGGCCTTGCAAGTCGGCGGGGCGCAACCCACGCGCCGTGCTCGACTCGATCCTCGCGAAGACTTCCTGAACCAGGGCACGACCTTCCTCGTCTTTCAACCCGAGGTCTCGAAAGCGGCCCGTGCGCTGCAGCACCCGAAACAACTCATCTGGATCCGTCCATCCGCGAAGCCCGTGTGGGGGGGCAAACTCCCGAATCGTGTGCCGCATGCATTCCAGATTGCCATAGCAAGCCGTCTCCGCCCGACGCCACAGGGCTTTGTCTGCGGATTCGGCGACGCAAATTCGGGGAACGGCCCCGAGACCCACCGCGATGGTCATAACCGCCAGAGTCAAAAACCGGATGCTGCTTTTCATAAAACCCTCCTCCCATCTTCTACCACCCCTGAAAGCCTGGTTCACAAGAGTTTGGGCTTTCGCTTTGCCTTTTTCGAAACCATGGAGAGGCCGAAGGCCCTTGCCCCGCGCAAAAAAAACCCCTGAAACCCATGCCCGGCCAGCCCGCTATGAAAACACCTCTGGAGGCAGAGACACCTCAAAACGCGGCCCTTCCTTCTGGACCAAATCCTGAAACGCTGACGCCACGGCCGCATAGCCGGCCCTGCGCATCCACTGCACCGGTCCCTGGGGCATCTGCAAAATCTCTCGAACCCCAATGTCGGCCTGCTTCGGCGACAAAAAGCCTTGATTTACGGCCCACAAGGTTCCATTGAGCACCGAAAAAAACAGACGCTGCGCCATGTGGTCTTCCACCGCCTCTGGGGGCAAGGAACGCGGTGTGCCATATCGCGGCTCATTGAAATAATAGGCCGAATCATCATCGAGAGGCCGCCCACTGGCATAAAGATAGAGCCCTCGACCTGCCAGCTTTCCGAGGCGACCATTCTGACGCAATCGGGTCAATAAAGGGGGGAAATAATACCCCTTGCGCCCTCCCAGTTCCTCATTGGTGGCCTCAGGTCGGTCCTCGGGGATCAGGCGAATGGGCACCACCGAAGGGGATCCTGGAGGAGGCGCGTTTTTCAGGCCTTCCAACAAAAGCTCAATCCCAATGGTGTCAATGGATTCGCACGGCCCCACGTAAAAGTGTCGCCGTGCCGCCCGGTCCACCTGCGACGGGAGAGCCACACCTTCTTCCAGCAGATAGGCCCCTTCGGCGTAATAGTGCACCAAAATGCCGTTGAGCACCGATCCCGGGCCGTCCCGAACCACCACAGGCTCCTTGCCCAACAGTTTCACCCATGCTTTCAGATCTTCGACCACATCAGGCGACGTGCCTTCCCCGGTGACAATTTCCACCACATTCATCAGGACCAGGGGATAAAAAAAATGCAAACCGCAGAACCTTTCCGGCCTGCGAAGGCCCGAGGCCATGGCGTTGATGGAAATGGAAGACGTGTTGGATACCAACAGCGCCTCCTCAGAAACAATGCCCTCCACCCTGTGCAGAAGTTCCCGTTTCAGCGGAAGGCTCTCCGTGACCGTCTCCAACACAATGGAAGCTTCCTTGAGCTCCAGGGGATCATGGGTAAACCGGTAACGTGTCTCAAATGAATCGGAAGCGTTGGGCTCTCCGAAGCCTGCTGCGGCCTTGTGTGTTCTTCTGGACTTGCGCACAAAGGCTTGTTCCGCCTCCCGCGCCTTTTGTGGGGATCGACAGAGCACGGTGACAGCATAGCCCTTGCGGCGCAACAGCGTCACAAGGGCTTGGCCCATTTTGCCGTAGCCGATGAGGCCGACCAGCGTTGGCGTCTTCACATTCGCTCCTTCACCCAATCCTTGGCCCCCCTCTTTGGATTTTTCCTCACCACCGGGCCACGCTTTTTTCAGGAACCTTCTTCCCTGCGCAGGCCTCAGAAACCTGTCCGAAATTGGCTCATTTTAGATCGGCTCAAGCCGCTCTCACAGGCTGCCTTCTCGGACACGTTCCTAACGACCTTCTTGGCCCACCAGCGCTTTCGCTGCCGACTTGGGCTTGGAAGCTTCCACGATGAGCTGGCGAAAGGCTTCCGAATTGATGGCGCGATGTTGGGCCGCCAAGAAGCGCCCGATAAAATCTTCGTATTCCACCGCGTAACATTCGTTCAGCAGACGCCGTGACAATTCCAAGGCTTCCGGGTGGAAAGGGAGAAGCCGATGCACCATGGTGTGCACGCAGTCTTCAAAACTCACGGCTTCCGAAACCGTATCGAGAAGACCCCACTGAAGGGCTTCTTCGGCCTTGAGTCGCCTTCCAGTGAGGATCAGGTTTTTGGCTCGACCCAAACCCACGTATTTGGCCAATCGAAACACGGCCATGCCCGGCAAGAAACCCAACTTCACTTCATTGAGCTGAAAGACGGCCTTTTTTTCCGCGATCCGCGCATCGCACAAAAGCACCAGCTGAACACCTCCGCCGATGCATTCGCCTTCTACGGCTGCTACCGTGAATTTGTTAAGTTTTTCGACCTGGCGGCACATGTTTTCCCATTTCTGCAAGCCGTAGATGTCAGGGGGCTTTTCCAGGGAAAAATCTTTGAGATCAATGCCGCTGGTAAAGCAGCCGTTGCTTCCTCGAAACACCACCACGGACACATCGGATGCATCCGTCACCACATCCACCAGGTCCATGAGATCGTAAACCATCCGCATGTTGATGGCGTTTTTGCTTTCAGGCCGATGCAGCCGCACCGTGAGCACTTGGCCCTCTTGCGTCACCTTCAAGGTCTCATAGGTCTTCATGCCTTCCTCTCCTTCACCCCGCCTTCTGTCGCCGACGTTGACGCAGCCCCGTCTACCATTCCAAGAGCGCCGTTTCGATGGTGGTTCCCGGTCCCATGGTCACGGCCACTCCAAGATCACCTCGGGCCACCACCTGTTCCCGACATAATTCTTTGTAGGAAAAGAGAAAAGACGCGGAAGACAGGTTTCCGTAGTGGCGCAGAATGCTGATGGTGTGGCGCAGATCATGGCGCGTGATGCCCAGGTTGTAGGCAATGGCATCGATCACCTTTTTCCCTCCGGAGTGGACGAGCCAATGCTTGATGTGACGAATCTTCAACTGATGGCGTCCCAAAAGCCGAGCGACGGGTTTGCGCACGTTCAGGCCGATAACATAGGGAATGTCCCGATCCAGATAAAAAGACCACTTGTTGTCTTCCAGATCAAACCGCATGGCCCGTATGGCCTGTGGAATGATATGGGATTCAAAGTCCACAATCCGGGGCGCCAGGGCTCCATCTCCATGATCCGTGCTCAACAAAACGGCCGCCGCGCCATCGCCGAAGAGGGAATTGACCACGGCCGTGTTGAGGGTGCGGTTGTACACATAGGCCGCCGAACATATTTCGATGCATACCAGCAGGGCCCGCTTGCCCGGGTAAGCGTGCGCGAAATGGGCGGCGGCCTGAAGCCCGTTCAAACCCGCATTACAGCCCATCCCGAGAATATCGGCACGTTGGACGTTTTCTCGAAACCCCATGGCTTTGACCAGATGGGCGCTCAACCCCGGACACAAGAAGCCCGTGGTGCTGATGCAGCACAAATAGTCGATGTCATAGGGGGCCAGCCCCAGGGGCTCAAGGCATTCCTCAATGGCCTGCGGCCCGATTTCCAAGGATCCTCTTAAATGTTTTTCAATGAGTTCCTGAGGCGTTTCGTCCGGCATGGTGCCGTTGTTCGGTTCGGGCAGGTACAAATGGCGCGTCTCAATGTGACCTCCTAAAAAGATGGATCGAATCTTCCAGTCTTTTTCCCGGTAGAGATCCAGGACCTCCTGCTGCGTATATTTTCGGGGCGGGTTTGCCGTCCCTACGGACAAAATCCGCACCCCCGAACTGCGTGGAAACTTCTCCGTCCCCGTCACCGTGTCCTCCTTACACCCGCATGGGCCTGGACTTGAAGCGCCCTTTTTCAGGGCATGGATCGTGGCCCCCCTTGCCGGTGATAATCCAAAAGAGCCTGCGCCACCGCTTCACAAAAGGCCGCTCTCGAAACATCCACTTGAGTGTCCAGCGCCGCTTTAGCCAATCGAAGGGCCACGGGACAGCGCGCCGCCACCTTCAAGGCCCAGTCGTGGACCGCCTCCATCAGCGTTTTCAGGTCTGTGACGGCATGGACCAACCCCACGGCATGGGCTCGGTCTGCGTTCCACACCGCCCCGCCTAGAATAAGTTCTTTCGCTGCGGCCAAGCCCACCACAGCCGGAAGCCGAAAGGTCCCCCCTGCGGCAGGAATGATGCCAAGGGAGGTCTCCGGCATGGAAAAAGACGCCGTGGATGCGGCGATGCGCAAATCGCACGCCAAAGCCAGTTCCAGTCCTCCGCCCACGGCAGCCCCATTGATGGCTGCCATGGTGACCTTGGGCAGGGTGGCCAGAAATTGAAACACCTGGGCGCTTCGCAAATCCAAAGCGTCAAGAGGACCTCGGTTCCTCAGTTCGTCACGGTCCGCTCCGGCGCAAAAGGCACGCTCCCCGGCTCCGGTGATCACCACCACGCGCACCCGGTCGTCCGCTACGGCCTCGCGAAGCGCCGCCTCCACATGGTCCAACATTTCCCGCGTGTAGCTATTGGCCTTGAAGGCGCGATCCAGCTGGACGTAAGCCACAACATCCCTTTGGAACAGGACCACACGCCCCCCGGCATGCTCACACGAAAACGCGCGCCTTTCCACCATCATCCCGAAGATTCCTCGGCCCCAACGAATGTTCGTGGCCTCCGCAGCCCATGGGTATCCGCGCAACCGAGATCGCCTGGTCGATTTCTTGAAGGTGCGATCGAAAACGCTTAGGATGCACCACGTTAGATCCTGCAATTTCTAGCAGAATCAACTTGCACAGCTGCTCACTGAGGCCGCACTCCACGAAGAGGTCGACGTCTTGAGCCGCCGTCTGGACTGTTCGACGCCAGTGCAACGGACGCACCACATTGGCCGCCACCTCCTCCAGCACCTCGTCCATCGTGCGCAAGGTTTTTTGGGTCACACACGAGATGATCGGCCATCGAGGCGCTGCCTGAATAAGCCGGCTGGCCATGGGACGAATCCGCTCCTCTGCAGCCGCCATGAGCGGCGAATGATAGGGAAGGTCCACGGCAAGGAACTTTCCATGCGAGGCCCCCCGCCTGGTCGCCTGTGCAAAGACCTCTTGCAGCAGCTGCCGTGGCCCAGACAGAATACAGATCCCATGGGCCATCACATCCGAGAGATAGACTCGAGCTTCATAAGGTTTTAACACGCTTCGCAGGGTTTCCTCCGAAAGCCCCATGACCACCCCCATGCCAAAAGCGCCGTCACGGGGTCCCACCTCATGGGCCGTGCGACAAATGAATCGCATGAGCTGTAATCCGTCCTCGAAAGGCAGGCATTCTGCGGCGTACAAGGCGGCATAGAGGCCCATGCTGTAAGGCGCCATGGTGTGCGGGAAAAGGCCTAAGGCTTTGAGGTAATCGGCCACAGCGCAGCTGCTGACAAAGCTCAAATCATGCTTAAGCGCATCGCCCAAGGAACTGTAAAGCTTTGCCGATGCGTATGCCTCACGGTAAAACGGCAACGTCATGGATGGCCCTCCATCCATGCGCTCCAGGCATCGCGCCACACAGTCCAGGTATCCGGGAAGCTGCGCCGGATCAAAAGCCCGGTACTTCATTTCAAAAGCCGGAAAAACCCAGCACATTCTTCTGTTTTTCATGACGCACCATCTCCTTCGTGAAGCCTTTTGCCGACTCAAGAAGGCTCGTACCGGCCGATGACCAGCACGGCGTTGACACCCCCAAACCCAAAGGAGTTGGACAAGGCCACCCGAATGGCATGATCTCGGCTTTTTTCAGGAACATAGTCCAAATCCAGCTCAGGATCCGGCTCGTAGTTTATCGTGGGATGAATCCGGCCTTGAGCGACGCTGAGCACACTGACAATGGCCTCAATGCTTCCCGCCGCCGCGGCCGTGTGGCCGATCATGGACTTGGTGGACGAAATAGGAATCTCAAAGGCCCTAGAACCAAAAACCTTTTTGATGGCCAGCGTTTCATAGAGATCGTTAAAGGATGTGGACGTCCCGTGCGCATTGATGTAGTGGACGTCCTCCGCAGCAACACCACTGTTTTTCAGGGCTAAATTCATGGTCTTGGCCATGCCCTCCCCATTCTTACGAGGCGCCATGATGTTGTAGCTTTCACTGGTTAAGGCGTGCCCCACGATTTCCGCCCAAATATGAGCGCCTCGCTTTAAGGCCGATGCCTCGGATTCCAAAACCAGAACACCCGCTCCCTCGCCCATGACAAAACCATCTCTGCCTCGAGAAAAAGGCCGGCTGGCCTTGGTCGGTTCCGCATTGGCCGTGGACAAGGCCTGCAACTCTCCAAACCCCACCACATGTTCCGGATTCACAATGGCACTGGCCCCTCCCACGATCACCAGATCGGCCCGCCCCCAATGAATCCAATCATAGGCCTGGGCTATGGCAAAGGCCGATGAGGCGCACGCAGCCGAGACGGCGTAGTTGGGACCTTCCAGTTTGAAATCCAAAGCGATCCATGCGGAAAGGGCGTGGGGCATGGTCTTGAGGATCCAGAAGCTTTGGTCGTCCATGGCCGAATGGCCCGTGTCCACCATCCCCATGATCACCGCACAGCGATCCCGGTCAAGGCTCTGAAAATTGACGCCGCTTTCCTCCACGGCCTTTCGAGCGCACACATAGCCGATTCTGACCGCACGAGCCATTTGGCGAGCTCGACGGCCCTTGACGAATTGCGCGGCATAGTCGTCAAAACCCGCGGGGACCTCGCCGGCAATGCGCGTCGCATACGACGAAGCGTCAAATCGGCGAATGGGGCCGATGCCACTGCGTCCTGCCAGAAGATGGTTCCACGTCTCCTGCCAAGTCAGGCCCAGGGCCGTGATCATTTCAAAACCGGTGACCACGACTTTGGTCATCCCATGCCTCCGCTCTTCATTGCCTCGCCCCACGCCGGTCTTAGGGGAGGCAATTCAAAATGAATCCGGCGTGCATCCACTTGCTGGATTCCGTCACGAAACTGACCAAGCAATCCCCCGCCTTGACACCCACCTCCTGAAGGTACTCGTCCAAAGCAATAATAATAGCGGGGGCACCAGGATATCCTCTTCGAGACAACTTGGTGTAAAAGGGTAAATCCGGATAATCGAAATCTTTTCTCAAGGTTGTCACCAGTTCATCCATCATATGTTTCGTCGGAACATTGGCAAAAAAGCACGTGACATCCCGAATGTTCAAACCCGTTCGAGCCCTCATCGCCTCTAAACCGTTCTTGAAAAGTCGCGGCGCCAGTTCGGATACGGTCTTGATATCCTGGACCAAGTGATGCCACCCATGGTCGTAGAGTTCCGGCAAGTTGGGGTGAACGGCGCCGGCCATCATTTTCATGGAGGGCGGAATCCCCAAGCCCACAGATTCCAAATAGGTGTCCTTGATTAAAAGGTCAGTGGGTTTCTTGCGCACCGGTTCCAGGACCAAAGCTCCCGCCCCATCACTTAAAAACCACCGCAGCACAACCTGTTCTACCGTGAGTTGTTTTTGGTTGAAGTATTCGCTGCGCAGAAACACCGATGACAGTTGGGAAGTGACGATCAGGGCCCGGTCATATCGGCCCATGGCCAGCAAATCGGCCGCCACCTGAATCGCCTTATAGATGGCCGTACAATTGGAATGAATACTGATTTCTGCGCAGTAGGGAATCTGCAAGGCTTCCTGAACCAAGACACTGCTGGGCGGGCAAATGTAGTCGAAAAGGATTCCTGCATACACGAGCAATTGCACATCCTTGGGATCCACACCGGCCCTCTGCAAGGCCAGCCGCGCACTCTTTTCGCACATACTCACATTGGTTTCTGTTGGTTGGCGCGTAGTCGGATCCATGGCATAGTGCGCATACTCAATGCCCAGCATTTCCTGAAAGACCTTGCGCAACCGCGGCAAACGCTTTCTTAAAAGCCACGGGGCCTCGGAAAGCTCTCCCAAGACCTTTTCCATGTCCTCCAGCGGAACAGGAGACCCCGGCGAATAGGATCCGATTCCCGTGATGAACACCTGCCTACCGGCCATTTTTTCCTCCCTGGGTTGGGCCCCATCCGTATTTTTCCAAAACAAAACCCAGATCCCTCACAATGTCCTCTTCACGCAGTCCAAAGCTTTCGAGGGGGGCATTGCAATGCGGGCGACGGTAGCCCAATTGGGCTTGGGCCGCTTCGCGAAAAGCCTTCTGAAGCGCCGGCTCAAAAGGACAGCCACTGAACCGGCCAATGCGCTCTCCCACTTCCACTAAATTGTTTCGCAGTTCCTCGTAGGTAATGACCAGACAATTGCCGGGGTGCAAAATGCCCTGGGCAAAAAGATCTTCCACATACCTGTAATAGGCCACGTTGGCGCGATACCGCCGCAGGGCATAGCGGCGAAGCCGGTCTTCAGGCACACGATGCCGCCCAAAGGCATGGTGGAACATGTTTCGATGCAGGGTCAAATGGGAAGGGATGGTCTCAAGGGGAGAGCGCACCAGGTAGAGAATCTTGGCCTGCGGAAAAACCTGTAAAATGGAGCGCAGGCGCATGGCGGAATAATTCGCGTTGCAAGCTAAACGCGGGACCTTTGTAAAGTAGACCTGCCGCCGTAAACATTCCCGATAAAACCGCATGGTGATGCGCCGCACGGCCTCGGGCTGGCTGTCCCAAAAAACCATTTCCTCGAAGTCTTCGTCTCCCAGCCCCCAGGCCGTGGTGACCGCCATAAATTGCGAATTCAGGACGTGAAGAAACAAGAGCTCGTCTTCTTCCACGGAATCCAATCGCAATTCGTGTCCCACTTCCTTGGGATAGAACACGTCTCGGCCCCGCCGCACAAGCCAACGCACCAGGGGCGCCATCAAAACCCGCCCCGTCAAGGACGGCATAAGCAGATGCCAGTAGCGGAAAGCCCCCCACTGGCCCGTGGAGGTTAGTAGACGATGGAGAAAGGTCGTGGCGGATCTTGGATGCCCAAAGAGAAAAAGAGGGGCGTGGACCTCGGCGGCGCGAAAGCGCGGAAAAAAAATGTGGTCGAGCAAAAGAAGCCCGTGTATGGCCACGACGCGCAAAGGCATAACGTAAAGGGTACGAAGAAAAATGCCGCTCCATCCAAAGACCAACCATGTGGCCCGCAAAACCTTTCGATAAACATGCCAAAGAAAACGGATCATGACTCTTCTTTCTTGGGGTGTCCTTTTTTGAGCCCAGATTTTTTCGGTCCGCAAGCGTTTTCTCGGCTCCAGTCTCCCTAAACGGCCCGAAAGAGGACTCGAGCCCCATCTAAATTTGCCTTTAGCGAATCTTTTTCTTGATGGACGGTTTTGAAAGCATGTGCAAGCCCACATCCACAGGCAAAACATGGCCGGTGATGGCAGACGATTCGTCCGAAGCCAGAAAAACCACAGCTCGGGCCACTTCTTCCGCCGTCACATTGCGGAGCAAAGGACTGTGCTCCTCGGTAGTCTTCAGAGCGGTTTCAAAGTCTTCGATAGCCAAGGCGGAAATGGTGCGCACGGCAGATGGGGATACCGCATTAACGCGAATGTTATCCTGTCCCAGGTCATAGGCCAAGTAGCGCACCGACGCTTCCAAAGCCGCTTTAGCTACGCCCATGATGTTGTAACCGGGCACCACCTCCCGGGCCCCGGCATAGGAGAGCGTCACTACGGATCCGCCCCCCGCCCGACGAAAAAGCGGGTACGCCTGGCGCACACAGGCGGTAAGGCTGTAGGCGCTGATGTCCAAGGCTTCATTCCAGGCCGACCGCGTCACTCGAAAATAGGGGCCGCCCAGGAAATTCATGTCGGCATAGGCAAGGGAATGCACGAGCACATCCAGCTTCCCTTCATAACAGGCCTCCACCTGGGCAAATAACCGTTCGATCTCCTCATCCCGGCGCACATCGCAGATGGCCACACCCCGTGCCTGGACTTCCGGCGCCAGTTTTTCCACTCGCCGCTTATGATTTTCCGCACAGCTAAGAAAAATTTCAGCTCCGTGAAGGTGCAGGGCCTTGGCGATAGCCCATGCAAGGCTCATTTTATTCGCCACGCCCAGAATCAATGCTTTCTTGCCTGCCAGTCGTGCTTTTTCCGTCGGCTCTAAACCCGTCATCTTCCCTCACTATGCCCCCGCGCTTTGCCACCCCTTTTCATTTTTTCGGGGATTCAAAAGACATACTCCAGACCCAGCCAAAAACTGTAATCCCCAAGGCGCCGAAATTCCGTTTCGTCCGATTGCCCACGTGATCCCCAGCCCCAATACGCACCGCCAAAGGTTTTTGTGCCCACCAGAAAGAGGATCCAGTGATCCGACAGTTCGTAATCCAGGATGGGGTTGATTCTAGATGACCCATCGTCCAGATTGACGGCATAGCGCACCACAACGTCTAAATGCCCCCTATAGATGTCTGCCTGTTGGTATTGCAACATGAGATAGTGGCGTCGAAGAAGCCGCAACTCCGGGTCCAATGATCGGTAAAGAATGTTACGGGCCAGATTTTCCGTCGGACTGGCATGGGTCAAAGACGTGGACGCTCGCTTCACCAATGTCAAAAACCTTTCCCACTCCTCTTCATCATACCCCGCCCCATGGTAGACATATTCCACGACCCCTGTGGGTCCCCAGCGCGTGGTGTAGGACATTCCCAGGAGCCAAGTGGTGTTCCAGAAGTCTTGTTTCGCCTTGCTGCGCACAAGGGCCAACCCAAAGGGCGACTGCATTTGCGGCTCCGCATAAAAGCCCGTCACGCCTCTTTGAAAAGTGCTTTCTCCGTAAACGAGCAGTCCTTCACCCACCGTTGCACCCGCATATCCTCCAAACACGGGGTGGCCTTCTGCCTTTTCTTTCCATGAAAAGACCCCTGAAGCATACCATCGGTGTCCTGTATAATCGCCTTTTATGGCATAACCTTTCTGAAAAGGCGATATAAAATCCTGCCTTCCTTCGTCCGTGTTGGCCATAAAAGAAAAGCTCCATGCAAAGGATGGGGTCCAAACGAGGCGAAAGAAATCCATGCCGTCCACTTCCTGTTTTGGATTCGATCGGCCGTTGTCTCGAAAGAAAGGGTTCGTGGGCGACAAAAAATAGCTCGGCCCCCACTGAAGGTTTTCACGGCCATAGGAGAGCATCATAGACTCCAGAGGCCGCAGGCGCACAGCCCACTCATTCACGAAGGCTTCCTCATCCCACGATTCCTTCCCTTCTTTTTCTCCTTCACTCCAATGGCGGTATTGCCATTCCCAACGGGGTCGCACGCTCGCCTCAGCCCATTCGTAGGCCAAATGCACATCGGGACGGAAGGCCACGGTGGCCCCCGATGTCGAGAGGTCTAAGATTTGGTTTTCAGGGTTTTGCCATCCGTAGCGCGGTTGTTGGGCAAAACCATACCCGACAATTTGGCCTTGAAGCTGACCGTGTTCCGTCACCCAGCTCTTGACCCCATCCCAAAAGGCTGACGCCCCCGGCTCCTGCCCTTGAACCGGCCGAACCAGGTTGGCCAAAATGAGAAACCCCGTAACACCAAAAGCCACGAGCCAGCGAAGAGTCGGGGCATAACACGGCGTAGGCATAAAGATCATTCCGTCCGCCCATGTGTCCAAAGGGTAAGTTCCCGGCTACGGACTCCTGAGGAGATTGAGATTGAAAGTAGCCGCCGGAATGGGCACCAACCGAGGTTGCCCAAAATGCAAATGGGTCACAGCGTCCGGGGCCACAACTTCAATGATGGTCATTTTCGAAATGAAGGGCTGCGTGCCCTCGGAAGTCGGCAACTGGTGAGCGTATTCAAACCGCGCTTTTTTAAAAAGCTTTCCCGAGAGCGTAAAGTAATGCGCTTGAACGCCAACCACCCGCTCCTTGCTCACCCAATAGAGAATCCGATCATAGGTCACCTTTTTATGCCGAGCTTTGAGGTCAAAAACGTCGCAGGGTTCCCCATCCAGCGACTCCTCACCCACCACTGTAGCTTCATAGTCTTGGGCGTAGTTGGTGGCCGCAATGTCCCCGTAGGAAGCCCCTCCCATGAGTTTCTGGCGCGGCGAAATGGGCACCGGCTTACTCAAACCGGGTTTGTAGAACCACATGTTGTGATCCACCATGAGCAATTTTTGGCCTTTGACTTTCGGGGGATCCGTGGTGTTGGCCAGAAAATCAAAAGCTTTTGCCTTGATTTCCAAAAACCGATTCTCCAGCCTCTCTCCTTCCTTGGCTTCAATGGTGAGCTTCCAGACAATGCCGTCCAGGTTGCCTCGAGCCCGATCGCAGCGGGACAAAATGTCCGTGGGCGTCATGGCTGATCCCCAGGCCAAGCCTTCCACCCCAAGGTTCCACACAACAAAAAGCCCAACGGTCCACTGTGCTGCCTTGAAAAAGCCATGCCGGCCTCGTTTTTTACACATGCCCAAGAGCCTCCACCACGTTTAGCCGCGCCCCTCTGCGCGCAGGCAGCAAGGACGCCACCAGGCACAGAAGTATCAACGCCACAAGACTTCCCACCCAAAAGGACGGCACATAGAGAATACGCAAAGGAATGGGATTGGATAAAATGGGCGGAGTCCACAAGGGTTGTCGGTAATCCACCCACAAACACCCCAAGACGGTCAAAACGATACCCAGGGCACTTCCAAACAGACCCAACAACAGGCTCTCCACACCAAAGAGCCAGAGCACACCTCGATATTTCAATCCAAGAGACCTTAGCGTTCCAATTTCCCGAATCCTCTCAAAAACGGCCATACTCATGGTGTTAATGACACTCATGACGACGATCACAAAGACGATGACGAAAAGAAAGAAAAAGACCACGTCGAACATGCTCTTTGTCTTTCGATACTCAGGGCTTAGTTCCTGCCATGACTTCACTTCCAGAGGAAGACCTCGCCGCGTAAAAGCGTCTTGCAAAGTTTTTTGTAACGGTAAAGTTTCTTTGCCGTCCTTGAGGAGGAGCACAACCCGATCCGCTCCTTCCGTATCATAGAGGCGCTGCAGGAGCTTGAAGGGAACCACAAGAATTTTGTCTTCCAATACACTGGCCGCCACATTCACTACCTGCACCACCCGCACGTCCATGGCATTGATCTGCCCGTCCACGGTATTGGTCATGATGACCGCCGTGGAACCCAACGACAAATCGATCATGCGCGCCAGCCCGCGAGCCACGCCAATGGCATCCACGTCGTCGTCCCGCAAGGGCTCTCCCTCGTAATCTTGCGTTTTGGTCAGGAGGCGGTGCCCCCAAAAAACGTCCAGGGCCGAAGGTTCCACACCTCGAGCGATAAAGATGGTGGACACGCGACCGTTGCTGATGAGGCCGTTGAGCGTCAGTTGCGGTGTTATGAGTTCAATGCCGGCCAGATCGCCAACCGTCCTCTGCACTTCCTCCAGGTCCGTGGCCGTCAGCAGGTATCGCTCCGGCTCCAGCTGCCCTTTTTCCAGAAAGCCCTTTTTGAAAATGGTTAGATGTCCCTTCATGTTGCCGTAGATGGCCCCCTCTTGAAGGCCCGCGTACATGTACGCCGTAAAGCCCCCAAAAAGGTTCACGGCGGCATAGCCCAAAGAGATAGCCGTGATGGTAATGAGGGAACGACGCCCGTTTTTGATCAAATTTCGAAAAGCGATCTTAATCCATGCTGTGTTCACCAAAGACCTCGCTGCGAACCCAACCGTCTTCCATTTCGATGCGTCGGTCCACTCGGCCCAAGAGACGCTGGTCGTGGGTCGAAAAAATGAACGTCGTGCGCTCTTTTCGATTGAGCTCCCGCATGATTTCCAAAATCTTCAGCGCCGTCTTAGAATCCAGATTGGCTGTCGGCTCATCAGCGACCACCAACGCCGGGTTGGTCACCAAGGCCCTGGCGATGGCTACGCGTTGCTGTTGGCCTCCCGAGAGTTTGTCCGGCCTGTGGTCCTTGAAGGGGCTCAGCCCCATCTGTTCGAGCCGAGCCAGGGCACGCTGGCGAGCTTCCCGTGATGATCGGCCCTGAATCTGCAGAGGCAGCATGACATTTTCCAAAGCCGACAAGACGGGAATCAGGTTAAAGTGCTGAAAAATGAATCCCAGTTCCCGGTTTCGAATCTCGGCCTTTTGGTTATCCGTCAAACGCCCTACGTCCCTGTCCCGAAAAAAAATCCGACCCGCCGTGGGCTCATCGATGAGGCCGATAAGATTGAGCAGTGTCGTTTTTCCGGAACCGGAGGGGCCCCAAACTGCCACAAACTCCCCTTCCGAAATACTGAGGGTCACCTCCCGCACCGCGGGCAGCTCCGTGCCCCCAAAGGAATAGCGCTTAGACACGCCCTCAAGCCTTAACAGAGGCATCAGAGATTCCGCTTTTCTCTTCCGTGGGCTTCGTCGATGGTGCGGGGGGCCGTTGACCCAACGCAGGCTCTCGGGCAAAAACCAGGCAACAGTTGTGTCCTCCGAAACCAAAAGCGTTTACCAAGGCCGCCTGCAAACCCGGCACACGCCTCGCGGCGTTGGGCACATAGTCGAGATCGCAGTCAGGATCGGGGTTTCGGTAGTTGATCGTCGGGGGCACATCTCCAGTGAAAAGGGCCAAGGCGCCCGCGCAGGCGGCAATAGCGCCAGAGGCGCCGATGGTATGGCCGAGCATGGACTTGGGGGCCGTCACCAATAGTTTGTAGGCATGCTCGCCAAAGACCTTCTTTATGGCCTGAGTCTCGTAGAAGTCATTGACCACGGTCGCCGTGCCGTTGGCCACAATAAGCCCAACCGTTTCCCTGGCAATGCCGGCATGATTCAGGGCTTCGTCCATCGCCCTTGCCATGGCCTCCCCATGGGGCAACGGCGCAAAAATATTGTAGGCTTCCGAAACCGTTCCGTAGCCCAATAACCTGGCGTAAATGCGAGCCCCACGCTGCTCGGCGTGCTCCAAAGACTCCAACACCACAGCACAGCCCCCATCGGACAGCACAAAGCCCGAACGCTTTAAATCAAAGGGCCGCATCGCCTCCGGTGTATTTTCACGGGTCAAGACCTGCAGAAAATTTCCTCGAAGAATACTGTTTTCCGTCAAGAGCGTATCCACACCCCCCGTGATGACCACATCCGCCAAGCCCCAACGAATGAGGTCGTAGGCAAGGGCCATGGCATAACTGCCCGAAGCACATGCCGCCGAGACGGTGTAGCTCGGGCCTTGAAAGCCATAATCTAACGTGATCCATCCGGGAATGGCGTTGATCATTTCTCGTAGGATCTTGAATTTCTCTCCCCCTGGAGGCGGTTTATCCTGCGGACTGCGCACACTGGATCCGCTGGTTCCCATAATCACGGCACAACGCACTGGATCCACACACTGCAGATCCAAGCCACTGTCCTCAAGAGCCTGTCCCGCCGCCAACTTCATGATGCGCGCCGTGCGCACTGTCTGTTTCAGCATTCGGCGAGAAAACGCTTCTTTTTCCCACGCCTCAAAGCCCTTCGGCAACTGCCCGCCGATCCGCGTCAGGCACCGGCTGGCGTCAAACTTGGTGATCGGACCAAGGCCGGAGTCTCCCCGCAGCATTTTCCGCCATGTCTCCTGGGCACTCAGCCCCAATGGCGTGACCATCCCCATGCCGGTCAAGACCACCCCTTGTTCGCGCAATCGCGGCCAACCAACAGTCATCACGTGGCCTGAGCCTCCTCCTCCTGCGCGATCAACTCCTCTCCCTTTTCAATGACTTCGCAGAGCGCGTCCACGGCTTGCCCGATATTGGTGATGGCCCTGCGCAGCATAAACTGCCCAATGGTTCGCACCTCCACTTGAATCCCGTATTTTTCGCGCAATTCCTCAACCATTTCTAAAAAAACCACCGAATCTCCCCCGAGGTCATTGACCACATCCGTCTCCTCGGTAATCTCCGCCGGATCGACCTCAAACTCCGCTGCCAAAAATTCTCGAATATCCTCAAAAAGACGCTGCCTTTCCTCGGCCGTCACTACCCTTCCCATAGAGCCGTCCTCCTTTCTTCGCTTTACGTCACGGGTTGTCTGCGCCGCAAAGGCTTCCGCTGAGCTCCATCAAAGTCCTCACCCTTCGGACACTCCTCGTAAGGGCCTTTCCTCGGCGCGGTGACCACGGGAACCTGTCAAAGTCCTCTGCCCTCGTCACACCCATCGTCTTAAAGCTTCGCCTCAAGACCGCCACAATTGTCCACCGAATCCGTACCTTTTTGTTCAGCTTGCCGCTCCCGGCGGGAAGCCCTCCGATAAGGGATCGAGATCCCTTAAGGCGCCGTCCCCCTTATGCCAGAACCTCCCTCGAATCCCATAGCCCACAGCCCATAACACCTCTGAGCATCTTCCGTGCCATCCTTCAAAAAGGGCATGTCTTCCGTAATTGACTCGAAAGACTCCGTCTGCTCGAGCATCGACGCGCAGCTTTTTGAAATCCACCGCCAATCCAAGGCCCATGGCCTTGCTGGCCGCCTCCTTACAGACCCAAAGGCGAGTCGCCCGCACGACCTCATTGTCCTCCTGGTCCTCCACCCGATCCCACGGGGACACAAAAGCCGCTTTCCGCCGAACCAGCTTCGGGGTCGGAACTTGGATATCGATGCCCAGTTTGAGCCCGCCAAGGGAACTGACCACCACCGCGGCCATTTCCCCACTGTGCGCAATCCCGCACACCCACGGTCGTCGAAGAGGATGGGGAAAGCCGCTCAACCAAGGGCGGTTGAAGCGATCCTTTGCCACCTTGTAGCCCTTTGGCTCAGCGGGCTCGCCTTTGGCCCTCAAGAGCCATTTCAGCCCCGCTCTGGCTGCCCCCCATTCCCGTCGGCGCCTTGCGGACTTCAGCCGTTCGTATTCCTTTGCTTCGTCCACATGCAGCCATTCTACCGGGGCCTCATCCAGCTCCCAACGACACAGGGCTGCCGTGAAAAAAGCGCTGGAGCACAAAGGCCATGCCGTCAGTCCCTTCTGTGCTCTGGCGTTCGACGAATCCTTTTGCATCGGTCCCGGCATCTCACCGCGAAAAAAAAGCGAGGCGCATCCACACGACTCCTCACGCGTCACCACCCTTTAAGGCCAAAGTCCCTTCCTCGGGACCCAATCGCCGTGCTACCTTTAGAAATCTTTCCGCCGCTGAAGCGATCCATTGGGCTTCTTCCCGAGACCGAGTCTGCACCACCAGTTCAAGCACATGCCGTATGCATGCCTGGGGAGCGCCAAGGAGGGTCTTTACCCACAGCCCGACCGCGGAAAGGAAGTCTTTTTTGGGAAAGACCCGATTGACCAGGTGCATGTGCAGCGCGGCTTCCGCAGAAACCAGGTCCCCCATGAGGATCATTTCCAAAGCCTTAGACTCCCCGACCACACGAATCAAACGGACGATACCCCCCAACCCTGGAATGACTCCCGCCGTCAACTCGGGAAGCCCAAGCCGAGCATTTTCCGAACAGACCCTCAAATGGCAGGCCAAAGCCAACTCCAACCCCCCGCCAAAGCACGCTCCGTTGATGGCCGCCACCACCGGCTTGTTTAATTGCGAAAGGCGCATGAACAATTCGTTTCCAAAGGCGAGGGTATCCGCGTTGAGTTGATGGGGTGCCGTCTGTATTTCGCGCAGGTCGGCACCCTTAGAAAAATTTCTTCCTTCACCCGTAATAATGCACGCTCGAAAACGGTCGTCCGCCATGACCTCCAAGGCCTTGGAAAGATCCTGAAAAAAGGCACTGGTCAAGCGATTGTCAGGTGGATTGGCAAGAAAGAGACAAAGAATCCTTTCCTGCTCCTGGAAACGCAGATGGCGCAGGGAGGGCAACGTCACGAGGCATGCCTTTCGAGAACGATGGTGCAATTGTGGCCCCCAAAACCAAAGGAATTGGTTAGGGCCACGTGCACATCCCGGCAGGGCCGGGCCGTGTTGGGCACATAGTCCAGGTCGCACAGGGGATCCGGAACTTCGTAATTGATCGTGGGCGTAAGGATCTGATGCTTGAGAATCAGGGCGGTGACAGCTGCTTCAATGGCCCCAGCCGCGCCGATGGTATGTCCGATCATGGATTTCTGGGAACTTACGGGAATCTCGTAGGCACGATCGCCAAAAACCTTTTTAATCCCCGCCGTTTCCGCCACATCATTATGATAGGTGGAGGTGCCATGGGCACTGATGTAGCCGACGGATTCCTTGGAAACCTGGGAGCGCGCCAGGGCCTGGCTTATGGTCAACGCAATGCGCTCTCCCTCCATGTGGGGAGCCACAATGTTATAAGCTTCCGACGTCGCCGCATAGCCAACAATAAGAGCGTAAATGGAAGCCCCTCTCCGAAGCGCCGTCTCATAGGGTTCAAGAAATAAGGCACAGGCCCCTTCAGACAACACGAATCCGTCTCGAAGTTTGTCAAAAGGTCGACTGGCTTTTTCCGGCGCGTCATTGCGCTCGCTCAAGGCCATCAAGTCATTGAAACCCTGGATCGTCTCTTCCGTGACCATAGTCTCCACACCGACCACCAGGCACATGCCGCCCGTTCGGTGCACGTAATCAAAGCCCAGACCAACGGCATGAGCTCCGGAAGCACAGGCTGTCGCCACATTGAAAGACGGCCCTTGAAAACCATACTCGATGGTTAAGCAGGCGGAAAGGGCGTTGAGCATCCCGTGGGAAACAATGGGAACTTTACGTTTTAATCCACCCGAAGGCGCAAAAGCGATTTCATCACCAAACACTGACCCGCCGCATCCCGTGATCACCGCCACCTTTTGTTTCATTTCTTCATCAAACACCAAGCCACAGTCCGCGAGGGCCTCGCGAGCCACCAGCATCGTGACCCGCGACGACAGCGTACTCTGCCGAAATTCCCTGGGGGTAAAGGCTTGCGCCTCAAGCTCAAAATAAGCGTCGGGCAGTTCCCCCGCGATCTTCGTGCGACAATTCCTCGGATCAAAACGACGGATTCTGCCAACGCCCGACCGACCCTGAACAAAGCCGGCCCAGCACTGCTCGGTGTTCACACCCAACGGTGTGATCATGCCTAGGCCCGTAATGGCCACCTTTCGGTTTTGCGGATGCGCGGTTTTCACAAAAAGACCCTTCTTATGGCTCTATGGTCTGCGACCAAGGCAGGTAGCCGGCCGGGTTTGTCCCCTCTGGAAGCCATTCCGGAGGTACACGGTAGGCGCGATAGGGCGTGACCGGCACCTGGTTCCATTGAAGCCATAGGTCCCAGACGACCTTACCTCCGGCCGTGAGCTCGACCAGCCGGCCTTGTTCAGGATAGGTGGACACTTGGTTGGGAAAGGTGATGAGCGTGTTGCCGTTCGGCAATCTTTGGGCCGAGCCCATGGCCATGCTTTTAAAAGGCGTCTCACTCTTGTGATCCGCTCGGTACTCCCACACCACCTGAAACGTGGTTGGGTCAAATTCGACGACGCGAGAATACCTTCGGCCGGGATATTTCGGGTATCCCGCAAAGCCACCATAGCCTGAGGGCGCTCCGTTATCAAAGATGAGCATATGACCCGCTCCTGGCAATCCCTGGGGAATAATGTGGGCATGATGCGGTCCCAGAAGCTGTCCGATGGGATGCTCCGGTCGATCCTTGGTAAACTCCGGCCCAATGCGCCACACCACAGCCCCTGTTACGCGGTCGATGATCACCACAAAGTTGCCATGGCGTGAGCATAAGATGATGTTTTCGGGGTGAAAACGCTCGTCTCCTTGGTCATACCATCCAGTGCGGCCAACCAGCGACACCGTGTTCATGTGCAAATAATCGCCTCCGTTTTCGGCGATGGCCGCCTTGGCGGCATCGTCAAAACCGAATTCTTCGAAATGATCGGAGCCGCGCCACATAAAACCTGTCCAGGTGCCGTCATAAAGAAACTCGTAGAGAACTGGATCCTTCAGCGGCAAAGGACTGATGGACGGCACCGTGCGCTCCTCCAGAGTCATTAAAAGGGTTTTTCCATTGGCCACAAAATCCGCCCCCGGCGCGTAATAGCCCACAGGATTTCCTTCCCTTTCGAAATCATGATCCATGTAGATGGGGAGCGACCAGACGGTGCGACCCTCCCAGTCCAGCTCCACAAAAGCCACCTCTTCAGCCGCAAGGGACGTTCTGGCTAGGATATGTCCTCCAGGAAGTAACTTTGCCGGAATTCCCGTGACCATCCATTTATTGACAACATTGCCCGCCATATCCAAAAGCAAAACCACGGGTGGCGTCGTCGTGGATCCCACAGTTCCCACCACGGTGTAGCCGTTCATGGCTTGATTTGGATCATACACCAGAGGGCCTGACTCCGACGCCAAAACTGGCATGGTCCATAGGCTCACCCACAAGGACAAAATCCCGATCAACCCTCTCGAGCGTATCTTCAGCCCCTGCCTTATCCTTCCCATGTGCCTTCACCCCTGTCCGCCCGCCCTGTCAAGCCAAGCGCTTAACCCCGCGGGCACATTGATCCAGTGGTTAACCTCTCGGAGCGGCTTCAGCCACAAGCTCGTCCAGCGCCTTTCCTGAGTTTTTCCCCAAAGAAGTCATGAAGGTGTTTTCGGGAAAAACCCCCTACGGCCGCAGAGCCCATAATTCCCACCCGCCATCCGGCACAGCGTCGTCGCTGTTGGTCAGTAAGTTATGCGGATTTCCCACAGCCAGATAGACGGCCTCCGAAGACACAATGATGCTCTTCATACTGGTGCTGGTAAATCCGCCAAAGCCATCGATGGTTTCGGCCACCGCCGGCATTTCCGCATTGTCAATTCGCCACAGCTCGGCGCCCCACAGGTTCTTGTCGCTGGGAACCGGCATGGGAAAAGGCGTCTCTTGTACAGCAAACCGTAAACTGATTTCATTGGTGCCGATCAAGAGCCGGCCACCCTGAACGCCCATGGAATAGGTGTAGAAAAGATAGAAATTTCCGAAACCGCCCGGACCCCACAGAGGTTTTTTCCCCATTTTGTTTTTGCGCAATTCCCAATAAGGAGTCCCTGTGTCCATGACAAATGTGGGCAAAAACTCAAACCCGTAAACGATTTCCACTTCCTGATCGGCGGTGCCCAAGTGACGTCCTCGAAACAAGCTCGTCGGACGCCACGTTCCATAAAAGGCCGCCGCGTCTTGGGTTTCATTAGGATAACCGGGGATCTTCTGAGCGTAAAACTCCTTGTGCGCCAACCATCCACGACCGGGCGGTTGCTGCGTGCCCCACCAGAGGTATCCCCCGTATTCGTGAAGGGCTCCGATGCCGTTGGTGAGGTTGTTCGTCAAATTGGGCTCATATTCCGCATAGGACCATACCCGTACCCACTTGTCCACATCCTGCGACGTTAAGTGATCATCAAACGGGGGGCTGAGCCACACGGCGCCTCCGTTGTAGAGGTCTGCTGTTTGCCCCGAATTTTCCATGGGCCACGTCCCAACCACGAGGCGCCCTTCATAAACGCTCATATTGGCAGGCTGTTGATCGACTCGGCCCACTTCTTCAAATTGCCACAAGGTCCTCAAATCCCCTTTCTTAATGGCCTCCGGATCACCCAGCCACCTGAGAATCCTTCCCCCGCCTTCCTTCCATACGCCGACATAAAGGTGCCCATTGTGCGCCTTCCAGGGTCGAATGTTGATATAGGGCTGTCCTTGCGGGTCCTTCAACTCATGCCAACCGAGGAAGGTCTCTGTTTCCGAATCAAAGGCCAAGAGAGTGACCCCCATGAGCGGCGTCTTGGGAACGCCGCTTCCTCCCCCGAGAAAAACGATCCCATCCAGAGATCCCCCCCCTCGTATGCCGGTAATGATGGGAAGCCCCCCCATGCTTGTGGGGAAAAGATACATTTTTTTCTGTAACTCGCGGGTCCCAAGTCTGTAGACATAGATAGCCGGGGGGCGCCAGTCTCCAAAAGGGTCTGGAAACGGAGGCGAAATCTTGCTTTCTCCAAACTCGCACACCAGAAGATCATTGGCAAATGGTGTTGGGCCATAGATGGGATCGCCCCCAGAAGTGCACCTGGAATTGGCCAGTGTTCCAAACCACAGTTTGTCGCCCGACTGAACAAGGCCCCAAATGACCGTCTCATTGACTTTCAATACCCCCGGATTCGGGCACGAGGACGCCAGATAATCGTTACGCGAATCACCAATGCCGTAAAAGCACTCGTCTGGAGTGGCTTTGGCAAGCATTTCATGGCCGTAGACGGGTTGGGAGGCCCGGTTTTGGGAAGGGTAAAGATTCTGCCAAAAGGCTATAAGCCCCTCATTGGTGAGCGGTTCGCCTTGTGCGACACTAGAAAGCAGTATCTCAAAGATCACAAACATGCTAACGCTTGCCTTGAACAGAATACCTTTCCATAGTTTATACCAATTCACCTTATTTCTCCCCTCTTTGCACACTCATCCACACTCTGTCTTATGCGACGGGGCGCCCCGCATCTGGCCTCTGGTCCCCAGACGCCCTCGCCCATTCTTGTGGAGCCGAAACTGCTGGAACGGCCAATGCGTACTTGTTGTAGATTTCTTTCAGGTCATTATAGATTCTCTCGTTGGAAAGCCCAAAATCTTCCAAAGCCAAGTTTTTGTGGAAAGGAACGTAGGTTTGTTCTTTTTTCACACTTTCCATCAGAAGCTGGTAGCTGCTGGCGCTGAGATCCACGCCGCAAAAATGCAGAACCTCCTCCAAAACGGCTTGGAGATTCTTTTTCATGCTCTCGTACCGAACCACTTTGATCTGCCTCGCGGGAATCACTTCAGCACGAATAACTTCTTCCATGCGACGATAGAGACTGCAGCTAATTTCATATTGATTCATCACATAGCGTTTCATATGCGCCCCAACGAATCCCGAAGGGTACAAGCGACGCAGTATGCGTGACTGCAGCGTCATAAGGGAGGCAATGGCTTCGTGCGGGGACCGTACCACGTAAATTAGCCGACAGTCAGGAAAAGCTTGCGTCAGCGTGCGAATGCGGAAGACTCCCATGGGCATTTTCGCTAGATAACGCGAGCCCTTTTCCACATACAGGCGTCGGCGAAAATGGCCCTTCAACAGGTCCATCTGGGCGCGACGCAAGGCAAGGGACTGATGCCGTTCGTCGTAAAAGACTTGCCTTGGTCCCTTCAAGAATCCCAAGGGTGTCATGGTCTGATAGTGAATGGAACATCCCACGTTGTATAAAAGAATTTCCTCTTCCTCAGCCTGCGTCCACCCGGTCTCGTGCCCCGTCAACTTATCGGGGAACACGCCCGGTCCTTGAAAAAATCGGTCTAAGAATCGCGCTCTGAGTAGCCTCTGCCCTACCAAGGACGGCACCACAAGGTGACGCAATTCCGAAATCACAAAAGCACCACTTCGAGCCATGAGGCGATGCAGCAGCGTTGTCCCGGACCTTGGGTGTCCCACAATGAAAACGGGTTCCTTCACGGGCATGCTCGTGAAAGGACGATACAAGGCATGATCCAACGCTAAGCTGCACTGGTTCCAAAAAATCCACAGCGGGCGAAGCATCCCCAATCGGATGAGCGCCCCTGCCCCTCCCTTAGGGGCTTCTCGAATCATCACCCAGTGGGCCGCCCACAAATGCCGGCATACCGCAGCCCCTAGGCGTACGAGTCCCCCGCTGTCTTCCAGATTGCATGGGCCTTCTGGTTGTGGATGTCGCCAAGCTCTGGCCATGGATCATCCCTTTTCTTGATCAGACCGACAGTCCTCAGTCCTGGAATGTTGCCTTTCCAGGCCGCCACGGGGCCGTGGGTTGTCTTAGACGTGATTTTCCTGGCCTAAGAGGGTAGGCTACGTCTCTGGCGCTCTTCTTGTTGGTCACGACACGGACCCCAATGAGCGACGCCCGTCATCGCTGCAACCTCAAGGAGTCTAAAATCACGTTTCGGCATCTAGAGCAAGCACAGTGCCATCCCACCGCACTCCCGACCCCGTGGGTCCAATGCCACAAGCGGATCCTTTCTAGACCCGATTGTTTTTGACCCAAGGCGATCATAGGGAGCAAGCCACCGTTGGCTGCAACCAGCCAAGGTTGGTTTGGTTTCGCCACGTCTGAAAGAAAGTGGGGATAGGAAAGGGACTGGAAGCCCTCAACTTATGAGGACACGTCGTCTTCTAGCTTTTCGAAAGGTTGAATCGATCAAAAATCTCCAAAAGATCGTCAACGATCCGCTCTCGCCGAATCAACATGGAATCCAAATCGTATTTATGACTGCTTTTGTATCGGCGGGCCTTTTCCTCTTCGACATCTAATTGCCTTGAAAATTCCTCACTCATGGAAAGTCCGAGATTTTCATAGATCTTTTGCACGACGTCCTTTGGCTTAGCAACCAATTCTTCGTAAGATATAAACACCAGTTCCGCTTTTGGATTTTGTTTGGCAAAGGAAAGCGGGTACGTGTAATAATATTTAAGTGTGTCGTAGATCTGTTCTTTTAGCGGAAAGTCTCCCTCCATGCCCACCATCTTTTTCCACACGTGGTGTGCCAAGTTGATCATGGACGGGATGACTTCCAGGGGATTTCTGACCAAATAGAAAATTTTGGCATCTGGAAAGGTTTCCAAGAGAGAACGGATGCGCGCCGACGACGCCGGCGCCTTGGACAAATAGGTGCCGTGGTGCTGAAGATAAAAGCCCTGCCGCTGAATGCATTGGCGGTAGAAACGCATAATGCGTTGTCTATCCGCTTGACTTAACTGCTCATCAAAGCGAAAGTAGGCTTCCAACTCAGGAAATGGAAACATCCAGATCAGGTCGTGCCCAGAAAATATGTGGAGAAGCAGGTAATCATCCTCTTCGGGTGCAAACAAGCTGACGGGATGCATCTTGTTGAATTCCTTAAAAAGGCTCTCCTCCAGGCGCCTGAAGAGCCGTGCGACTCTGTAGCCCGTCAGCGCGTTGAGCCAACGCATCACCCGTTTTTGTGTCACCGCAGGGAAGATAATTTCCCAGGTTCGAAAGCAATAAAACGTCTTTTCATCCAAGGCCAAGAGCCGGTGTAGGAATGTGGTGCCGCTTCTTGGAGGGCCAATGATGAAAACAGGGCGCTTGAGGCAATGGCAGCGCCAGTCTGGATATAACACATTATCCAAAATGAAACAGAACCCGTTAAAAAGTTCAAAAGCCAGCCCGATAACCAGAAAGCACAGCCGACCCACATAGGTCTTGACATTACGAGGGACCGTCCAACGATCAAGCCTTATTAAGCTCAGGTAGGCAATACGAAGAAAGTTTTTCCAGTCAAACATAAGCAGGTCTCAGTGAAAGAGGAATGTACGAATAAACCAGTCCGGCAACCCGTCCGGCAAGAATCGTTGACCTAGCGCTAAAATGTAGGTATCCACGCCCACTAAGTAACGTCTCTTCGGCTTCGGAGTCTCTAAGGCCCGAAGGATACAGGCGGCCACTTTGGAGGGGGGAATGGCCATGCGTCGTCCTCGATCCAGGAATCGCCGTCCACGGCGAAAGGCCTTTCGGTATTCTTCAGCCAAAGGGGATTGATGATTTTCCAAAACTTTTTCTGCATGGGCATAGCCTTTGTCCCAGATGGGCGTTTCCGTGTAGCCAGGTTCGACCAAAGAAACGTTTATCCCCTGCCATTGTACCTCACGACGAAGACTATCCGTAAATGCCTCCATAGCATACTTCGACGCGCAGTACGCTCCAAGAAAGGGCGCCGCAAAAAATGCCGCCGTTGATCCGATGTTTATGACGCGCCCTTTGGCTTGGCGAAGAAGGGGCAGAAACTTTTGCGTGACGGCCATGTGTCCGAAAAGGTTGATCTCCAATTGTCGCCGGGCATCTTCCATGGGCAGGAACTCCAAAGGTCCAGAAATGACCGTCCCCGCATTGTTGACCAGGCCCCTCAGCCCATTTTCCTGAATGTCCGAATGTGCACCGATTTCTTGATACGCCCCCTCGATCTGTTCCGACTTTGTGATGTCCAATATCACTGGGCTTAAGCGCTCTGAACCTTGCGCCACCAGTTGCTGGGCCGCCTCGGGTGAACGGACTCCGGCAAAAACACGGTAACCCTGCCGATCCAAAAGCAAGGCCGTAGCCCTGCCAATGCCCGTGGACGCTCCTGAAATGAGCACGCTCCCCTTCATCAGCTCCATGTTCAATCCTTTCCTCCAACGCTTCATGTGTGCTTCTGTCACTGTACAAAAATCGTTCCCACGCCTCGAATGCCTACCATCTCCACAGATACCCTCATGCCTGCGCGTCCACCGTAAAGCCCGCAAACTTTGCTGCCGTCAGAACGAATCGCCGAAAGGCTAGCGTGGGCCACCTTTCAACCACACAGTGACCTCTGCTGAACTGGCTCCCAATGTTTTCAAGATGCACAGTATGCTAAAAGGTGCGCCGCCGACAATCTCTCATTCCTGACCGTGGCACAGCCTTCGAAAGCACCGGCCGATCCAAATAACCAAAGAGATGGGAAGGGAAATCATGATGAGTGCTGCCAATTGGATCATAAACAGGGCCAAAAGGGCATCTCTTCTCAGACCCCTGTCGCCCTTCCCTCGAATCCACCCAGCCCACCTGCGGAAAATTCTCTCTCCAATTTCCTCCTGCCTCAAGAGATGAATGTCCACCGGCGCGGCCTTCATGTTTTCAAGACTTTTCCCAAGCGTTTCAAGTCGGTTTTCGCTGAGCGCCTCATAAACGGCCACACCAAAGCGCTCCACGGCGTCAATCTCTGCCTGAGTTAGCCCCGCCTCCGGAAACCACCAAAATGGCTCCCTTTTCCCTGTCCATAACCACCGCAGTGTGGTGACTAATCCCGTTACGGGAGAAACACGCGGCACCACAGCCACGTGGCCCGCCAGCTTCCCACCGGCCTTATCAATAAGCTCCGCCATCTTTCTCTGGGCACATACCCACTTGTCCCGCGCATTGACGACGGTAACCACTGGAGTTCCCTGGAAAAGTTGGCCTTTGGACCGCACGAGGCTGACCACGGGGGGCGAGGGTGACAGAAACCAAACCTGATAAAAAATGATAATTAAATCGTAACGCTGCCACACCTGTGGTGCGTCCCAATCCAAAGGACAGCCAACCATCAGGACGCTCTCCGGCATGGCGTCAAAAAACTTCCATACGGACCACGGAAAGGGAAAAGCTTTAATCGGTCGGAGTGCCACACAAAACAGCTCTATTCCGTCGCCACGTTGGAAGGGGCGCAAAAAGGCTTCTGCGATCCGCTGGGTTTGACCGCTCTGGGAGTAGTAAAGTGCAAGAATTCTTTTCTTCACGCGATAATGAGACCCGCGCCAGAATCTTTATTTCACGATGTAGCTGGTAAGTTCACTCCGGCTCCCCCGGAGCTCGGCGGCCACGGGACCAACCCCTGGAGCCAAATACCATATTCGCGCGTGGGATATCGTAAAAAAGCCCTCTGGCACGATGTCTAACCCTCTTCCCTTCAATCGCCATGTCACCTGTTGTTCAATCACATAAGAATCAGGAAAAATTCCCGCGGCCACCTCCACATCTTCTTTCCCGATCAACTCAGCGTGGATTTCCAACTCACCGTTGACCTCGATCGTCTTTTGCGATTGGGCAAAAAATAGCTTCCCATTAAACAGTATTTTCATTTCCCAGATTTTCTCGGAGTCAATGAAATTAATGGTGGGAAGCAAATACCCCTGTTGATCTGTCAATGATAAAGTGATGCTCCCCAACGTTCCTAGAGGTATCGTAAAATTGTCAACCTCAATCAGCCGAATACCTCCACTATCGCACACAAATCCCAGCGGAACAACCTGACCCATGTCTTCAAAGGTTGCTGTAAGAATGGCAGTGCTGCTCGTTTGAGCCGGAGCCACGGCGACGACGCTTAACGTGTACCCAACATCGGGATCCAGCGGGGTGCCTGAATAAATCCACTGGGATCCCCCTCTGATGGGAAAAAGGGAATGATCGCAGTAATTCACCGGAGCACCGATAACAGGACGAACCATCCCTGTCAAAAAAATCAGTAAACCTAAACATCTTATGATCATACATCTTTTTTTCATACCCTTTCCTCCAACTCGTTAGGTACGTTTCCCCTACAGATTCTTGCTCGTCGTGGGATCGAGTAAAATTCGATGGGGGGCCATAGCCCCCCTTGCTTCCTTAGCCTTCGGAAGCTCTCTCTAGAGGTTCGGAACCCATCACGCATGCCCCCTCAAAGGAAACGCCTCTTTTCCACCCTTATGGGCTACTGCGGAATTGTCTTAAACTTGCTTGCGCCCTTGGAAGCCGCCTGCCGAGCCCGTTCTAGAGCGGCCTTTTGCTCTTCAGGACTCAACGAATTCCAGTACTCTTCGCCCTCGTTTTTAGCCTTAACGCCAATGGCTCGAGCCCGTTCCTTCATATAAGCCTGCTCCTCAGGACTTAAGGAGTTCCAGCGAACCATGGCCCCCTCCTTGGCTTCTTGACCGGTCGCTTTGAGCTGGGATCTGGTCACGCCAGAACTCACCGATTCCGTGGATGCTGAGCTTGATGATGTCTGGGACGTCGTGCCTTCCTGAGAGGACTCGGGTATGGATTGCCACTTTTGCTTTCCTTTGGCAGCAGCCTCGCGAGCTTGTTCAAGGGCCTTTTGCTGTTCCTCTGGGCTGAGAGAGTTCCAATACTCCTCGCCCGTTGTCTTGGCCTTTCCCGCCGCCTGCCGGGCGCGTTCCCGCATGAATTGTTGTTGGTCCGGGCTCAGAGAATTCCATCGCATCTGCGCACTTTCCCGGACCGCGTGTCCCCTGGCTCGAACGGATTCCCTTGTTACACCCCTTGCTCCGGCCCATCCTTCATAGGCCAATCCCATCAAAAGCATGCAAACCATGATACCGGCGCACAAACTTCTCTCCCTCATGTCAACCTCCCTTTTTATTGAAAAAACCTTCTTCACCCACTTCTGCACCTAAGATCACCACACGCCAGCTATGGTTTACATGAGCTTTCCGCTCCCCTTGGGAGCCCCTCACTTGTAGATGACGAAGTTTGCGCCATAGCCAACACTGTTCTGCCCGTACTTGATGCGCATATACCCACCTTCGCCCCAGTTGGGACCCCATGAATTTCTCAAAATCCAAACCCCTTGGGCATCGTCCCATCCCACTAAAGTGATGGCGTGGTTGATCTGCCGACAACTCCAGCGCGACGAAAAAACGCCACCCTGATAGCTTTGAAAAGGACGATTCACACAGACGGCAGCTGGCACTGGACCATAAGTGTAAATGGCCTCTTTGATTGCGCTTACAGATGGAACACCGGAGGAAGTGCCCACGTAAGACCATGACATAAGTGTTTCATAATGATTATGAGGGCTTCCACATGCCACATCTTTGGCGACGTAAGGGAATTCGGCCTCATAGACGGCACCCGCACTTGGTTCTCCCGGAGGAACTTTGTTGATGTGATAATCGTGCGCCCACCATCCACCGTCACAACCCCATCCCTCGCTGTTGCAGGAGACAAGATATTGCTCTGACACGTCTTTCGTTTGACCATCCTTGAGCTTTATCAAAGCCTCTAGAGGCGCCACGGTGCCAAAAGCCCAACAACTTCCGCATTGCCCTTGGTCGCGCACCGGTGGGCATATGCCTTGGTCGCACCAATTAAATGACGAAGGCAACGATTGCATCGTATCCTCTGAGAAAGCGTTCATCTCTGCCTCTGCAGGTTCCCCATCCTCGCCTGCGTCATCCACCGTGGGATTCCCCGAACCGACTTCCGATACATTCACTGTAAAAGATATGGTTCGCAAGGGCGCTCGATCCTTTTCCCAGGATCTTCGGTACGCCAGCGTTAATTCCGTCTGTCCCCGCTTGATTGCTGCAAATCGAAAAACCTGCTTCCCCGGCGCTCCAAGAAGATCGGAAAGGGGATGCCATTTCTCGCTCAGCAACCGAAGAACGCCTTGATCCAAGCGGACAATATCCCAACTGTACCCTGTCGAAGGATTCCCTTCCAACTCCACCTGCAGGACACGCCCTCCCGCCAACACCACGTCCCTGCCGTCGTCGTTTGCTGTTAAAATTTGATTTTCCATCCCTGTTCCCGCTCCGTAAGAAACTGTGACGGCGAGAAAAACAAGACTCCCGGCCACCAGGGCGAGCCATCTAAACTTTCCCAAAAAGTATCCCACCATTCCTGCCTCCCTTTGCAATATCTGACGCTTCATCACATCTTAAGGACAAGTGATAAAGACTTGTGCATGAAACATGCCATGGAACACCTTATTTTGAATTGTTTTTTTACCATTACACAACTTCACAGTCAAGCTCCTTTAGGGCAATCGCCAGGGCAATCGCACGTCTTTGTGCTGGACTTTTGCCGAGAACCGTGCCATCCTACCTCGGTGATCTCTAACCCAAACTGAGGAGATTGGCGATGGACGAACTCGAAAAGGCCCCTTCGTTGAAAGATTACTTTGAAACGTTCCCTGACCCGCGCGTTCGTCTC
>Ga0209162_1000262_pt1 | contig 58101 bp, 46 predicted proteins | sample YNPNPMetaG_FD_187121 | JGI IMG/M metagenome (GOLD analysis project Ga0209162, IMG submission 187121) | Anoxygenic and chlorotrophic microbial mat microbial communities from Yellowstone National Park, USA - YNP NP MetaG (SPAdes) (version 2) ...
CTGGGACAAGCAGCGCAGATACACCGTGAAACCGGAGCTGATTCATTTCGGTGCGGACAATTTATTATGTGTTGCCGTAGATAATACTTGCGCAGGCGGTGGCATCAACCAGTCGCCCAACTACCTTGGCGTGTCCGCTCCAAAGTCTCTGGCCGAAAGAAGGCCGACGCTCGCTCGTCCGACACCACTGGGGAAGCCATTGCCCTTTAGACCAATGAGAGTTGACAATGGAGTGCTTCGCTACGAGGATGGCGGCGAGGTGGTGCTGTGGGGAGTGAACTACTACCCGCAGAGCTGGCATCAGTTCGACAACATGAAGCGGCTCGGTGTGGATATGAAGAAGGCCATTCGCGATGACCTAGACGATATGAAACGCATCGGAGTCCAAGTCATCCGTATCCACGTCTTTGATCGCGAGATCAGCGATGCAAATGGAAACCTGATCGACAACGAGCACCTCGACATCCTCGACTACCTAATCCACGAAGCTTCGAAGCGTGGCATCTACTTCTTCTTCACCCCGATTGCCTGGTGGGGCGGGCCAAATGAAAACCCGGATAGCTTCTCGCATCGCACGCCCAAGGAGTACTTGTACTGCGACGACGCAGCCATAGCAGCCTCAGCAAATTACATACGCAATTGGCTTAATCATACCAATCGCTATACAGGCTACAAATACAAAGATGAGCCCGCGATATGCGTGTTTGAAATCATCAACGAACCAGCCTACGCTGATTATAGGCTTATGACCGATCCGGAAGCATCTTACTACGAGAAGATCGATCCGGCAACACTTGCACCATTCAAGAAGCGGCTTCGGGCGAAGTGGAACACTTGGTGCAAGAAGCACGGAATTGCGGACGAGCCTCGCTTTTTCCCACTGTTTCGTTATGAATTAATGAGCCATTATTTGGCGACTATGCACAAAGCCTTTCGAGACGCTGGAGCGAAACAGCCCGTCGCTTGCGCCCTATACGACTCAAAAGGCCACGACGACCTGATACAGGCGATTGCCGACTCGCCATGTGAGGCCGTTACCACCGGGGCTTACATCGGAGCAGGCGGATGGGATACCGACAGCGACGGGGTGAACTTATTGCCACAGCTTGCAAACCGCACGCTTGATCCAAGGTTGGATAAGAAAGCAAGGCTTGTCTACGAGTTCGATGCCATAAGGACATTGGACTCATACATCTACCCTGCCTGCGCGCGTTATTTTCGCAACATGGGCGTGCAGGTGTGCTGCATGTTCCAATACGACTCGCGGGCGACGGCGCAGTGGAACACTGACTGGCCCCAACACTACCTCAACACCCACTACACTCCGGCAAAGGCCGTGAGCTTCTGGATCGGTGGTGAGGCGTTTCGAGAAATCAAGAGAGGGGCTGTCTACGCGACTGTGGGAGCCACTCAGTTCTTCGGAAGCTTCGCGGTCTCGTTCGACCGAAATATGAGCGTCTACTCCGACGGCATCGTCTACGGGTGCACCGCGCCAAACAAAGGTTGGATACCACTCCGCACGCCTGCGGCCCCGAAAACCGTGATGGCGGTTGGAGATTCACCTTATGCCGCCTATTCGGGCACTGGTATGTACTTACTGGAAATCGACTACTCGAACAAGTGTGCAAAGCTGATTCTGCACCCGGACGCCGTAAAAGTAGGCGACCCGTGGCGGCCAAGCGCGGAGAAACCTGCTGTGGTGCTAGTGAACGAAAGCCACCCATTCACGTTTACTCTGAATGGGATAGAATTGCATTCAGTCACACGCATAGATGACAGCGACGGTCAAGGTCACGAGGTAGAAGTACAAAACAACACGTTTCTCGCAACGCCCGGCACCTATTTTGTCATGTGGTAGTTGTCGTCGGGCGATAAATCTGCGTATCGATCTCACCAACGTTTGCAGGAAGAAAGGTATTTATAAATGCTGCTCATCGACGGCAAACGGGACACTAGTGTGTTCCTGCCTGTGAATGCATCAGCTCAAATCGTCAACGCCGCTGATCTACTCGCATCGGAGCTTGAGAAAAAAACAGGTACCCGACCACTTATCGAACACGGTAGGTTCGATTCGCCTTGCCACGCGATCGTTATTTCTCCAAATGATACATTTCAGCCAGATACCGCGTATCGGTTGCTAAGAGACATCGATATTGAGAACGCGGAGGGGTTTGCGATTAGGTTTGCGGGCGGGCACGCCGTCCTTGCAGGCGCAACTGGAGCGGGGGTTATCTATGCCGTCGATCATGTCCTCGACTCCGCTGAATACGCCGGCGGTACTGCCTCGATAGCCGAGTTTGACATAGACGATGCCCCCGACTCGATCCTGCGCGGAGCGACTTTCACCACTCACGCTTACAAGCTATACGCTGAAGACGACGCACAGCTTGCCGAAATGAAGAAGCTGGTGCGTTTTTATGCCCGCAATCGGGTGAATCTGATCACCATCGAGGCCACGGGAAGGAAGTGGCCGGGCGATTTGTCCCCGGTCGTTACGTGGAAGTATTTCCCCGTGTTACACGATGAATCGCGCGATGAAGTGGTGGCAAAGCGACTGCGAAACATAAACGAGCTTATCGACTTCGCGCATTCGTGGGGCATTCAGGTAGTGATGTACACGTCGGAGTTCAACCATGAGCCGGATCTTTATCAACGGTGCCCGGAGCTAATGGGACTCCTGCCGGATACGTGGAAGGACGGAAGGCATAACTACATACGCGGGTGCTTATGCCTGTCAAAAAAAATCGCCTGGGACTATTGGCGTGCAAAGGTGCGGGAGTCGATGGAGGCCATGCCGGAATTGGACGGGCTGGAGTTGTGGACCGCCGAGGTTCCAAGTGAGTTCGGCATTTGCGCGTGTGCGAAATGTAAGGAGGTATCGAGGACGGAGTGGTTGGAGAAGTTCATCACCGAGACCCGTCGCGTAATGGACGAAGTGAATCCACGGGTGCATCTCTATGTAAAGACGTTCCAGTCGTCGCAGGGTTCACTCGAAGTGGAACGCTTTGGACCGCTTAAAGGCAAGTTACCACATAACACGACAATCGTGACCAAGGGTCAGTTTGGAGATATGGCCTACCTGAACGACCCCCACCCTCTTCTTGGCGTAATTCAAGAAGGCGCCGAGGCCACCGAGTTCGACGTAGGCGGCGAGTATCGAGGCTGCGCGATGGGAGCCACTGTCTGCTGCATACCGGAGTATTTTGCCGAGCGAATGCGCCTATACTACGCTCGCGGAGTACGCCGGTTCTATGCCCGCCACGCCATACCCACCTGGCCAAACAAGGACCTCTTGGACATCAATGACGTTGCATTCTACAAGCTAGCCTGGGATATCAATACGGACATCGAAAAGCTCTGGTTTGAGTGGGCCGAAAAGCGTTTCGGACACAATGCCGCGCCGTTGATGGTGGAATTGCTGAAGCTCTCCGATGAGGCCGTCAACAAATCTCTCTATATCCGTGGAGCTTGCGCAAATCGTCACTATTTTGTGTTCTCCGATAACCTGGACAGTTTCCGGTATATGATGGTCGATCTCAGTGCACAGATGATCGAAGGTGGCCTGGAGCGCCTCGAGCCAACTCCGGAGAACATCGCCGCAATCATTGCTGAGAAGGACGAGGCAGTGGGCGTTTGCTGGCGAATGATTGAGATATTCGACGAGGTCGCGCCGATGCTGGACAATGATGTCCGGTCAAGGTTAGAAACCATTCTCCAGCGAATGCGCCGTATAGCCGTTGTGATGCGGGCTTTCACTGAAGCAGCTTTCACTTATTTCGCTTACGAGCGATGCTTCAGCGTGCGTGAGCGCGACGGAATGCGTCCTGTGATACTGGACATGCTTAAAAAGTGCGAGGAAGAAATAGACAAATCGCAGCAGATGTCGATCGAACGGGCGGAAATTGAGTCATTCTTTGGGATTACGAAGATCGTGGATTTCGAACGGGCCCGCAAGATGTGCGAGGAGATACGTGCGCTAGTTAACTTCAGGTTAAACCAGAAGTCCGATTATTCAATATCAGTCACCCCCGCGACTGTTGGCCATCCCAACACGTATTCCGAACACAGACGGCTGTTAAGGGAGATATTCGGGCTTCCGGGAGAAGGGTAACAAGCATCAACAAGAAATTGATTCTGACAAAGTGAACCAGTTCCTCGGTCTCGGCGCGGAAAACGTGTAATAAACCTTAGTTGAATTCGGCCTTCATTACCGTGATCACGTCCCCGATGCTCCCGAGACTTAAGTTTCGTGCTCACGCAAACAGGTCAGAAGCTAGGAACACTGGTCGCGAATACATTTGGATCGCCGGTAAAGTCCAGAACGTCAATATGCGCAACCGGATAATCAGCCACCGAGCCAAGCTTCTGGTCTCAATCCCTCACAGTAGCATCCAACGTCGAGAGCCTTGCCAGCATGAGAGCGAAGATAAGCACCAATCGGAGAAGCCACGGCTATGCGCCGTCTCTGCCGAACACAAGCACTACTTTACTTTCGACCCAGCGGGCACGTCGGACTCCGGCTGGAGCACGACCGGGCGACCGTCAACGTCCGCCGCCAGCAACATACCGTTGGAAACGACGCCCCTGATTTTGGCAGGCTCTAGATTGGCAAGTAGCACGATCTTGCGACCAATAAGCGTCTTCGGATCGTAATACTGGGCGATGCCCGCCACTATCTGCCGCTCCTCGTCGCCAAGACTTATCTGAAGTTTCAAGAGCTTATCGGCGCCTTCGATTCTCTCTGCCTTCAGCACCTCGGCTATCCTGATCTTGAGTTTGCTGAAGTAGTCGTAGGATATGTAATCCTCGGCGGGCACGGGCGCTTCGGCTTTGGTCTCCGCTTTGGCTTCCTCCCTCTTGGTCTTTTGGGCAAGACGCGGGAATATGGGCTCGGGACCCAGGGTCTTGGTCCCGACGGGAATGGGCTTCTCGTCCAGTGCGTTCGACCACTTCAGGCACTCGAATCCTCCAGCTATTCCCAACTGACGCACGATCTCCCGCGCGGTAGCAGGCATAAATGGAGATACGAAAATCGCCGCCGCCCTGGCTACCTCAAGCGCCGAATACAGAACGCCAGCTAGCTCATCGTTTTTGCCCTGCTTGGCAAGACTCCACGGCTGTTTGTCGTTTACGAACTTGTTCCCGGCGGCCAGCATCTGCCAAATAACATCCAGCCCACGCGTGAATTCCAACTTGTCGAACGCTTCGCGGGCGGCGCGCTCCGTTTCCGTAATAACCGATTTCAGACCACCGGCGAAGTGCTTAGGGTCCGGCACGACGCCGTCGAAGTACTTCCCAAGCATGCTCAGCGTCCGGTTCAATAGGTTACCGAGATCATTCGCCAGATCCGAGTCAAACCTGTTCCTGAAGGACACGAACGAGAAATCACCATCCACACCGAACGACACCTCCCGACACAGGAAGTAGCGAACGGCGTCGAGACATACATCTCTCGACGCGCCGGACTCTTTCGACAAGTCCTCTGCAAGCTTCGATGGCGATACCGCATTGCCTTTTGACTTGGATATCTTCTCGCCGTTGATTGTCCAATAACCATGCCCGAAGAGTGTCCGGGGCAGTTCGAGGCCGAGCGCCATCAACATAGCGGGCCAGAAAGAACAGTGAAATCGGACGAAAATGTCCTTGCCCATAAGCTGAAGGTCCGCAGGCCAGATACGATTGAAGCGATCGTCGTCGCTCAAGTAGCCAATGGCGCTGATGTAATTGATTAGTGCATCAAACCATACGTAGATTACATGCTCAGGGTCGCCCGGGACGGGAATCCCCCACCCCTTGTTTGCGCGGGTGATAGAAACATCCCGCAGCCCTTGCTTTATGAAACTCACTACCTCGTTCTTACGAAACTCCGGTAGCAGAAAGTCCGGGTGAGACTGGATATGCCGGAGCAGGCGATCGCCGTAGGCTGACAGGCGAAAGTAGTAGTTCTTTTCTTCGACCATCTCCACTGCCCGCCCGCATTCCGGGCATTTTCCGTCTTTGAGCTCGGCCTCTGCTAGGAAAGTCTCGCATGGCACGCAATACCAGCCCGAATAGTCGCCCTGATATATGTCGCCCTGCTCAAGGAGCCGCGTGAATATGGCCTCCACCACTCTCTTGTGCCGGTCCTCGGTTGTGCGAATGAAATCATCATACTGCACTTCCAGGTTGTTCCAAACAGCCTTGAACTGCTCCGCGAGTTCGTCGACGAACTGCATCGTAGGCACGCCCTTTTCGGCCGCAGCCGCCGCAACTTTGATCGCGTGCTCGTCGGTTCCCGTAAGGAAATATACCGGCTCGCCCTTGAGCCTGCGGTATCGCGCGACAACGTCGGCTACAATTGTGGTGTAGGCGTTGCCGATGTGCGGAACGTCGTTCACGTAATAGATGGGTGTAGTTACGTAATAAGTGTCTTTTGCCATCCGAACGCAGCCTTTCTAAGCGGCTATGGCGCGTCTGAGGCACGCCAGTGAGATCATGCTAAAGTCTACGAAGTAGCCTGTCAACAAGCCGATCGCAGAACACATTTAGTATTGAGTAACAGTCATTTCATTCAGACTCCAAGCTTTGGAACCCAATCGGTCACCTTGCACTAAGCACCAGAATACACCTCTTGCCTCAGCTAGCGCTTGGCTTGATGTGACGGATCAACAGCTAATTTAATGGCAGCGCACGGTGACAAACTTCGAAACAAGAATCAGATTGGTTGGTTAATTACTACAGGTAGAACACCGCCCCGACGCACACCCAGCGCAACCGCTTGAGAGAGCTTGACTGCCACCGCTTGAGCGCGAGGAAAACATCGAAATGAGCCGCTCGAGTTTGTCCGATCCGCACTTCTCACAGCGCACTTCGCTGATCCGACTCAAGCTGGTCAAAACCTCGAATTGGTTGTCGCATACAGCGCAACGAAACTCATAAACAGGCATCAGGATTTACTCCCTTTCTGCGACTCGTTTCCGCGCGGCCTGTAGCTCCTGCGGCGACCGCTTCTGGAGCCACCGCCGTTTTTATTGCTTCTGGGTTCTTTGTTCGCATTGTTCTGTGTCGGTGCATTGTCGGGTAAAGGCGACGGCGGCCTAGGCTCGCGCCAGGACACCCCAGTGGACTTCGGTACGACTACCTGCTCATAGTTCACCTCATCAAGCTCTTCGGCGTCCGGCTCGACACACACAAACGCGGCATCGTCTTCATCGAGCTCATCGGAATCACGTCCACTCGAACCTGCACCAAGCGGTTCGCAATTCCGTTCACTCATATTGCAAGCGATTCCATGCCGCCTGCACAGCCCCTCCAGTTTCACCTCGTCCGCGCGAACGTGCAATTGCACATCAGTTTCGGTTTCGATGGTAAGCGTGTTGCTCACCACATTCACGTCCAGCACTTTGGCTCTTCCTTCACCCCAGGGTATGATTGCCCCCACCGCCGGCAAATAGCGCTGCGCTTCTTTGTAGAACTCGTGTTCGTAGCGCAAACAGCACATCAGCTTCCCGCACACACCGGAAAACTTGGCGGGGTTCAGAAACAAGCTCTGGTCCTTAGCCATCTTCATCGAGATCGGTTCGAAGCTGCTGAGGAAAGTCGCGCAGCACAGCGGCCTCCCACACGTCCCATAACCGCCTATAAGCTTGGCCTCGTCACGAACGCCTATTTGATGGAGCTGTACCTTGGTCCTGAGAACCCCAGCTACATCTTTAACCAGTTCGCGGAAGTCAACCCTACCGTCAGCGCAGAACGAAAAGGTCACCTGCGAGCCGTCAAACGTATACTCCGCTTCAAGTAGTCTCATAGGCAAGTTGTGCTCGGCGATCTTGCGTTCGCAGACCTCAAAAGCATACTGCTCTTTCTCGCGATTGGTAGCTTCGCGTTCAAGGTCCTGCCCGGTGGCAACCCTGACGATACGTTTCAGCGGCGCTACGAGATCTTCCTCGGAAACCTCCCTTGGCTCAATCACCACCTCACCGAATTCGACTCCTCTGGCAGTCTCAGCAATGACGAAATCGCCCTCACGAAGCGCCAGTTCGCCCGGGTCGAAATAGTAGACTTTGCCCACTTTTCTAAAAGTAACGCCGACAACAAGAGGCATAACAATATCCTTATGCGATGCACATATATTCTTAACTAGTTGCATTACCTCGCGAATTGTCACCTACCAACATTAGCAAGGGGTTGTCGCGAAGCTGGACTGACAGTGGCTGTAGTGCGGGAATGACACTGGGTGCCATCTGTAGCATGCAAATTCTCGCAAGATATATGATGCAAGATAGATCGCGGAAGCCCACTTAATGTGACAATTCGCGCGAGTCCACTGCAGTTTTATTCTACCATACTGCAAATTCACCGGCAAATTTGTTGCGAAACTGGTGGAACATTTCGAAGTCTTGCGTCGTATAATAAGTAGCAAACCTTCCCACCCTCTTTTCTCCTCCCCAGTCCGATGGGCTGGGGAACTTTTTTGTACTAGCTAGTAATTGCCAAAGTCGCGCCAGGCCTCCAGAGCATAACGAATATTCTCCAAAGGAACGTCCGGAGCAATCTCGCCATGTCCGATCAGACCGCCGTCGAACGACCCCAGACAATCGATAACCTCCTTGACGTGGTCCCTTATTTGCTGACGCGAGCCGTGGGGAAGAATGTGCTGTCGGTCGAGGTCGCTCCGAAATGCGACTCTGCCGCCAAACTCCCTGCCGAGCTGCTTGATGTCCATAATGGCATGTTGCACATTAAGAACATCAACCCCGACGTCGATGAGGTCCGGGATTATTTCTATCGTATAGCCATCGCTGTGAAAATGGACGTGCTTGCCCTTAGACTTCGCCGGCTCAAACATACGTGCGTAGGCCGGTTTGAAGAACTCGCGCCACGCAGCGGGACTGATAATGAGCGACAACTGCGTTCCCCAATCGTCCGCGTACGGCATACCGTCTATATTTGCCTCGGCAGACCTTCTTGCATACTCCACAGACCACTCTACAAGCGCGTCTCTGAGCATATAGGCCTCATTGGTCTTTAGCGCAAGATCGAACATAAGAGCTTCGTAGCCTCGGAGGAACTGCATTCGTTCAAAGAGATTGAAACCGAATCCGAACACATAGAGGTCGGACTCCCCCCTGTTCTGGGTTTTGATCACGTCTTCTAGCGATGGTATTTCCGGAAACTTGAAGCTGCTCCAATTACTCCAGTCGGCCAGCGGGTGCCCGACACAAATACCCAGCAAACCTTCCTGCTCGTTTTCCCACACGCATCCCCATTCGTCGGTGTGACGCCCAAGGCGATAGGTGGGGTGAAGCTCCTCGCTGGTCGGTATCTTCCCCTCAAGATAGAAGCCGAAATCGTCAGGAAACTCCCGAAGAAGTTCGACCAGTTCGGCCCCGTAGGCTATGAATGCCGCTGGAAGGGCCGTGTGCATTATCGGCACACGATCTGGTCGCTCAAAACGAATTGCTCTGGTTACGCGTTCTCTGTTTGTCACTGATATCTATCCAACTCCGATGATTGTGTTATCACGCTTTTGAGAGAGCGCAGATATGGTATAGATAGGTTATCACACGCAGTCCATCTTCGCTACCGCCTATTGGCTGGTCGGGTCATATCGACCAAACAAATAACCGTTCAAGACCACCAAAGCCGCGCCCAGCAGCAGGTTAGTCAGCATAATGACACCAAGCGCGTAGGCAACACTCAGCTCCAGCACACGGAGCAAGATCACCGCGAGTACCACAGATGGTCCCAGAGCAATTAAGAAAAATGGAACGGAAATCAGATTTCTCAGCATGTTCTGCGCTATATCTCGAGTGTCTGGATAGACCAGCACCGGGGTTATCGATGCACCCGAAATGGCAAAAACGAGTGAAGGGCTTGCCAATCCCAGCCAGATTATACGTTCATTATATAGAGATGGGGCAAACACCAACACTGCAACCATATATACAATTACGAAAACGTTGAGGTATACGGCGGATCCAGCCATTTGGGCCAGCATCATCTTCCATGGCGCTATTGGCATCGGCTTGGTTATGTCGGCGTGGCGCAGCTCAGCCCTTACCTCAGTCTGAACATTCGCAGCCATAAACGTGATAACATAGATTAGAGCAGCCTGAAGTGAGGCGATCATTGCCAAGCCTTCCTCAAACCGTGTCGCCCCGTAAACGAAAAGGACAATACCGGCGATGGTGAGCAGGATACGAGTCCTAGAGGTGCGCCACCTGATCAACAAGTATTTCCAGACAATCGCCATCGCCCCGTTTCCAAAAGGCGGTATAGCACCAGGTATACGTCGAACACCGCGCTCCTTTAGAGTTAGTTCTTTTGCGCGTGCGTACCAATCGCCTTCGCGCATCGCTTTTTTGCGGCTCGCCACTTTGAAGCTGATTCCGAGGCTGGGCTCGTAAAGATTTTCGCGTCTCGAATACAGCATGAGGAAGCTAACCACGCTCATCGTTGCCAGAATTCCCAGCCACAACATTTCCTTCTCCGTGACACCAATCAGAGGAGCCAGCATAATCGAGGCACACCAATCCGCCGGAGCTAATATCCACCGCACAATAGGCGACTTAGCAGCCGCCGCCAACCCAGTGAGGATGTCTCCAGATCCCACATACGCAGCCACCCCAAAAGCAGCGGTCGCAGGCAAAATGCCGATAGGCAAAACTTTTATCGCCAGAGCAGCGGTCCTCAGGCGCTCAAAACCGAAAGTGAAGACGACGTTGATCGTATGAGCTAGGTTGATGACGGTCACGATGAGGAACGCCAGAGCAAAAATGCCCAGGATCCCGGTCGGCATAACCGAAACGCCCAGCGTGCCGAAGAAAATCGGCATTATGAACAGGTATAGCATCGCCACATAGCCGACGTACTTCAGATAGTCCTTTGCTAGCTTCAGCAGCAGCACGTGTTTTCTCGGAATCGGCGTCGGGAACAGGAAGTCGATCTGTGCGATGGAGAACACCATCAGCCCGGAGTTGAACGCACCGTGCAACGTGAGTATGGTCCCAAGGGCGATAAGCCAGAAGAATATCGACTGAATCGCACGGATCGGGATATCACCTAGGTTCTGAGTAAGCCCGTGGCTAGGTCCGCCCGACATCGAGCGATCGCCCATCATCAGCAGCGGGAACATTAACGACGAAATCACCCACGCGGCTACGATTAGAAACGGTATCAGACGCTTCGGGCTGCGCGCCACGTTCTTGATCGAGTTGATCAGGAGCCGATACTCAAGGTAAATGAGCTGCTTCAACCGATTCGCCTTCTTCCGTCAGCGTAAGGAACACTTCCTCCAACGACGCTTCTCCGTCAAGACTTGCCCGTTGGTGGAGCTCCGCCAGGGTGCCCTCCGCCACCACTTCGCCACTACGAATAATAACTATCCGATCGCAGAGCCGCTCGGCAGTATCGAGCATGTGAGTACTGATCAGCACCGAGGCACTCTTCGCCTTTGCAGCAGCGATCATCTCTTTTAGTTCGTAAACCCCTTTGGGATCAATTCCAATGAGAGGCTCATCGAGTAATATCACGCGGGCTTCGTGGATGAACGCACACGCAATAGCCAGCTTCTGCTTCATGCCCTTCGAGAGACTCAGCACGAGGTCGTTGCGCTTTTCATCGAGGTCGAACCGCTTCAGCAAATCCTCAGCGCGCTCCTCGAAATGCTCCATCGTCTGATACGCCATGGCGATAAAGCGAAGATGTTCCATGACTGTGAGCATCTCGTAAGGAGTGGGCACCTCGGGGACAAACGCAATCCGCCGCTTCGCATCTTCTTCGTGTTCGGCAAGGTCGACGCCATCGACCACTATCCGCCCACTCGTCGGCTGGACAATGCCCGTGACGCATCGCAATATGGTGGTCTTGCCTGCTCCGTTGGGACCGAGGAGCCCGACTATCTCGCCATCACCGACGGATAGCGAAATACCGTTAACGGCGAGGGTTCTTCTATAAGTACTTGACCAGGTTCTCTACCTGAAGCAAGGTTAGTCTCCAATCATCAGATGCTTTATCGACCGCCGCCGAGTCCCTTTGTTTCCCACCGCCAAGCTCTATGCGGCGCTCTCGCGCAAGTCGGGCCAGCCTCTAAGTCACCGTGTCGGTCTATCCGCTCTTCGACCACATAGCATAGTCCTTCGCGAAGTACGTAATGATTAGATCAGCTCCAGCGCGCTTGATCGAGGTGAGGACTTCTGTAGCCATCCGACGCTCATCTGCGTAGCGTTTTTCCGCCGCCGCCTTTATCATGCAGTACTCTCCGGAGACATTGTAAGCGGCTATGGGGACGTCGAAGTTGGCGCGGGCGTCACTTATGATATCCAGATAAGCAAGCGCCGGCTTAATCATAACAATGTCAGCCCCTTCGTCGATATCCAGTGCAATCTCTTTCAACGCCTCGCGTCTATTTGGCGGGTCCATCTGGTAGCTCGATCTGTCGCCGAACTGCGGCGCGCAGTCGGCCGCATCACGGAATGGCCCGTAGAACGCCGATGCGAACTTGGCGGCGTAAGACATGATCGGAAGCTCTGAGAAGCCGTTTTCGTCCAGAATCTCGCGAATCGCCATCACGCGTCCGTCCATCATATCAGAGGGCGCCACCATATCCGCACCTGCTTCGGCGTGCGAGAGGGCCGTACGCGCAATGAGCTCTAGGGTCTCGTCATTCACGACTTTACCGTTGCGCACTACCCCACAGTGACCGTGAGAGGTGTATTCACACAGGCAGACGTCCGTGATGACGACCATCTCCGGGAAGCTCTGCTTGATCGTGGCAATGGCCCGCTGGACGATGCCGTCGTGCGCATAGGCCTCAGAACCGCAATCGTCCTTCGAACTCGGAATGCCGAAGAGCAGTATCGCCGGTATGCCCAATTTTGTCAGCTCTTCGATTTCATGGTTGACCACATCCACCGAAAAATGGTAAACCCCCGGCATCGAAGGCACTTGTAGTTTGACATCTAGCCCGGGCGCGACGAAGATTGGGTAGATCAGGTTATCCACGCTTAATGTGTATTCCCTGACCAACTTCCGTAGGTTCTCGGAACCCCGTAGCCGACGCATTCGGTTTATCGGAAATCCCATCCCGTACCTCCCCCAACTGAAAAGCCTGTTAAGGTCACCTCTCTCGCAGAGTTACAAACTCAAAAGAGCAACGGGATTACTATTATACTACGTTCAAGCGCACGCCTTTTGCATAAAACCGGCAAGACTGAGCCCATCACAAGGATACGGATCGGGTCAGATGCCGCACAAAGTCAAACAAAAACATCAATGACATAGCAAAGACTATAATACTGCTCGTGAGGTCAAGGGAATTCCGCCGCCGAGGTGTGGAATTAACGAAGCTATGAGAAGCAAGCTCAGGCTCCAAACCTGCACGAAGTCAGGAATGGAAAAGTTGCAATATCTAGTGACCTAGCCTATCGCTGGCAGTTGATGGCTTCATCCAGCATGATTCGAAGCGACTTCGGCGGGATGTAGTTGGCTATGGAGTTGCCGCTGCCGACCGCGAACCCGCCTCGCGCGCCGCAAGTGAGAGTCACCTCGCGGACATAGGCGCGAAGTTCGCTCTCCCCCATCCGACATATCTTGTCCACGTCGATGCCGCCCAGCAGCGCCACCCTGTCGCCCCATCGCTCCTGCACTTGGACAACCGGCATTATTACATCCTCGAAGCTATGCTTGGCGTCAATGCCGACGAAATCGATCAGGTCGTCCATCACCAACTCCAAGTTGCCACAAGAATGCAGTATGAACGGCTTTCCTGCATCGTGAACAGCATCCACTAGTCGCTTCAGTCCTGGAAAAACGAACTCGCGCAAAGCAGCAGGCGGCAAGAACGTTTGGGTTTTGAAACCCATGTCGTCGCCCATTGCCACAGCAAACACCTCCGGATGACCGACCACCTGCTTAGCAACGGCCACTTGTTGGTCGTTGATTCGCGTTAGGACGTCGCGAACTAGGTCGGGATCGTCGTAGACCATTAGACAGAACTGTTCTGCCCCTACCAGCCACATTCCCCACTCCAGAAGACCGCCGCCGAGATTGCACACGCACTTCATTCCCTCAGGCAGATGCGACGCGCAGTAGTCCAAAATGCCGTAGTCCACCATATCCGGATTAGGCCACGGATAGGCTTCGAAGTCTTCGCGGCCGGTGATGGGCTTGTTAACCTCGTCCACGAAGTAATGGTCGAAGCCCTCGACATCGGTGAGCTTGACGTGTTGTATTCCGGTAAAACAAAAACCGACGCTGGGCGAGAGGTAATCGTAGCCAAGATAGTACTGCGCTTGAATGTGACCATCGAGATCTGGGTTGCCGCCTAGTGGTAGGGTATCGGTCATAGGAGTATCGCCGATAGCGCGCAACTGGACGCTTGTATCGCTGAAGAACTCGTAGACAGGGGTGCGATCTGGCTTTCCTCGCTTGATAGCAATCTCCAAACGGCGGTAATCGGGGGTCGTATTGAAACAACTTGGCATTTCAGTCCTCCGGCAATGCTTGTCCAAGCCGCTTCTTCTTCAGGTGATCTTCACAGTCCTGCACCTATCAGATGAAAGTACAGGGGGAAACCGCGCCCGAAAAGGCTAAGCTAAATGCATAAACACAAGAATACGTGCAAACTGGAGACTCGAGTGAGACTTCATAACCTCCCTCCATTGAACGAGTCGGACAACACAATCCCAATGGGCGTAATCTTCGATATGGACGGAGTGCTGGCGGACACCGAGCCACTGCACGCAAAGACCTACGTACAGGCGTTCTGCCAAGCGGGCTTATGCATCGACGAGGAACAATACCGGCAGGCAATAACACTTGGCGGGTCCAGCGTTCGCAACCTCTTCAAATCACTCGGCGGCAAAGATGAACAATGGCCGGAAGTCGCTCGTGCCAAGGCCATCGGGTTCAAGGAAATGCTGGACCGCCACGGCAAGCTTATGCCCGGCGTCACAGAGCTGTTGGTATCTTTGCGTAGGAACGGCCTGTCGATTGCTCTGGCGACGTCGGCCGGCCGCAATACGCTGTCGATCGTTATGGACCGCTTCGATCTGTGGCAATGCTTCGACGTGTTCGTCACCTGGCAGGACGTTGAGGCGGAGAAACCGGACCCGGAGGCATTTATTCTGGCTGCGCGGCGTCTACAGGTTGAGCCGGAAGATTGCGTGGTGATAGAGGATTCTCCGCGTGGCGTGCTCGCAGCCCACCGAGCCGGAATGAAATGCATCGCTGTGCCTACACCCTCGACCGCTGACGGCGACTTTTCGTATGCCGATCTCTTGGTAGGGAGTCTAGAGCTAGTAGATCTTTCAGTTATCAGGAAGGTCCTGCATCGCGTGTAGCGCTTTTGTACAAAGGCAACCGTATCCACCTTCCATCACCTTGCCAGGGAGGTTGGGTGACAGGCCAGAAAACCACCGAAGCGCAAGGTCCACCGCCGACCATTCGCACAGCGCGCGCAGGCAACACCCCACGGTTGTGCAGCATCTAATAGGTCCCAAACTTCGCCAGGTGGTATTTATTGCGCGCTTGCTCGTCCATCGAACTTCGAACCGTGAACACGGTTCGGCACCAACTCCTGCAGATTGGCTAGTGAGACGAGACAGCTAGCACGTATCATGCTCGCACACAAGCTTGCGTCATGCTGTCTCCCAAAGCAGGGGAGATGGCTGACCGTACCTAAGCGAAAGCTGATGATTACAATTAGAGGCAAAAGCAGGCGGCCAGGAACGGCCGTCGCAGTCGCGGCAACGGTGGACAGAGTGGCCGGCGTGAACCGCGTTTCCCCTACACTGCTCCAGCAAGGCATCGGAGCTCTGAGGCGTGGGCTTACACCGGTCGATTATCCGCAAGCCGTGATAGTGTGTGACTCGGCTGCGGCCGCCGCTGTATCGATTCCAGGAATCCGAATCATTGGAACAGCAATCGAAAGCGATAACGACGCAGGACTGGGCGAGGGCGACGTGCCGTGTGTAATCGGTCTGCCAGATCTGATGCAATCGGTAAGCGGTGACACGATCGTAATCGTCGACGGAACCGAGGGACTCGTTCACATTGACCCGGACCTGCAGACGCTTTTGCGTTACCAGCAAATTGAGCGCGAGCACAAGATGCCAAAGCGAGTCTACTTGGAGCACGAACACTTGTCCGCTCGAACGGCTACTGGTGAAATTGTGCGGGTGATAGCGCAAGTCGCTGAGCCTCACGAAGTCGATGTCGCGATCAATGCCGGCGCAGATGGGCTTGTCGTAGATATGCGCGGACAGGCTGAGACAGTGGATGCGGTAGCGGCTGCGGTGCAAGAATCAGCAGTCGGAAAGCCTATAGCGCTGCTGGCGCACGAGGTCACGGGAGAGCTGATAAGAACCGCGCTGGGGTTTGTGTGGAGCGAGGTGCTGGTGCTGCTGCCGCCGGATGGGTTTTGGGAGCAGGTGCAGGCGGCGATGGACTTGGTGGAGATCGCGCGCGGGCCGATGTATTGCCCAAGGCTTGGGTTCGGGGTATGGAACAAAACCGACGAGACGTGGCATAAGGAGCAGGACATACCCGTAATGCTCGAACCTTCCGCAACTTTCTGTGACGAGAAGCAGTCCAAAAACGCGATGGTCGCAGTTCGGGAAATTGACCGCATAGCGGCACTTGTAAAGGCGGGGGCGCGTAGCCTGCTGGTGCGGCCCGAGATGGTGGCCGCGGCAAAGAATATGGTTCGGATGGTTGGACTGGAGGAACCGGAATGAAGTTCGTCGCGTGGATGGCCTATCATCTGGAGACGCGCGAGATAGTGGACGACTACATAGCTCGCATCAAGCCGTTTCTAGAAGGTCATGAGCTTGTGGTGTGCGAGGATGTCGAGTCGGTGAAGCAAGAGATTGCCGACGCGGACGTTATGATAGGTTGGCGGATCACCCCCGAGGTGTTCGCCCAGGCGAAAAAGCTTAGGTGGATTCAGTTTGGCAGCGCCGGCATTGACCACACGATCTTTCCCGAACTCCTCGCTAGTGACGTGGTATTGACGACGCTCAGTGGGATACACACGACGGTCGTTGCGGAGCATGTTTTCGCGTTGATGCTAGCAATCTCGCGGCGGCTTGACTTGGCTGGAAGACTACAAATGGAACAACGCTACGATCGGTCGGAACTGGCCGCGACGTGCTTCGAACTTGCCGGAAAAACACTCGGAATCGTGGGCTTGGGAAAGATCGGCAAGGGGATAGCAACGAGGGCGAAAGCCTTTGGCATGCAAGTCATTGGCACTAAGCGGGACATAACGACGCCAGTCGAATGCGTAAACGAGCTGTATTCACCTGATGATCTGGACAAGGTGTTGGCTGTAGCCGACTTCTTGGTGTTGGTTGCGCCTTTGACTCCGGCAACGCGCGCGCTTATCGGTCGTCGAGAGATCGGATTGATGAAACCTGGCGCGTGCATTGTAAACGTGGCGCGAGGTGCGATGCTTGACCACGAGGCACTTGGGGAAGCGCTGGTGACCGGCAAACTGCGCGGGGCCGCCTTGGATGTTTTTCCGGAAGAACCACTACCGCCGAATAGCCCCATCTACAATCTTCCAAACGTCATTATTACCCCGCACACTGCAGGGTCGCATCCTGGTTACAGCGAGCGTGCAGCAGAGGTATTCAGAGCCAACCTGAAGTCGTTCTTAAGCGGCGGCCAGATGATAAATGTCTACGACAAGACGCGAGGATACTAGGACTAGAAACAGCTCCCGTCGCTACACGCCAGCAGATGAGTTTGAAAGAGACCTACTGCCATTTCTCTGGCGCGAATTGCTCCGGCATTATTTCGATCTCCTGCTCTGAGACAATCTCCTCTGATGATATCACTCCCAATTGGTGTATTATCTCCTGGGCGAGCGCGTCTGGTTCGTCCTCGTTGTGAGCATCTATAGCTTCATCGTAGTTGTGTGAGTAGTCTGAGGGTAATATATCCTGGGCATCCCAGTCCTCGTCAAGGTCTTCTACCGTGGGCATGCTCGCCGGCTTCGGCTGTCGTTTGGGATGTGGAAACGTTAGAGCCTCATTGACATCCACGTCATCGGGGATCAATATATCTGATACCAAGGAATCAACGTCCGCAGCTATGTGCGAAGTCATCGCCGCTCTGGCCTCGATTAGATCTTTAAGGTTGTGTATCACTTTGTTATCGTTGCGGAGTCTGTCGTCGCTCATCTTGTTTATCCTCTACAGTACAATTACCCCCGCATAATTGCAGCAAAACGGGAAGGATCGGTGCACATCGCATACGTGAAGTTTAGATCCTGCAAATATATGGAACAATTGATTTGACAATATTAGACTCAATGTGTATCATACTCACAACCCAGCGGATTGGGTAACTGGATATGTTGTCGGACACGCTGGGTCTTTCGTGAGGTGACGTTATGAGATTAGACAGACTCACCATAAAAGCGCAAGATGCAATCCAGGACGCGCAGCACATAGCGTCCGAGAACCGCCAGCAGCAGATCGAACCAGAGCATTTGCTGTTGGCTTTGCTCAAACAAGAGGGCGGTGTCGTAGCACCCATCCTACAGCGGCTCGGTGCAAACCCCAACGCACTTGCAGGACAAGCGCAAGCCGTTATCGATAGAATGCCCAAGGTAAGTGGCGCAGCCGGCACCCATATAGGCGCTCGTTTGCAGCGCACGCTAGAAGTCGCCGATGCAGAGGCTGAGCGTCTTAAAGATGAATACATCAGTACCGAACATCTTTTAATCGGCATAGCGGCTGAGCCTGGCCAAGCATCAAATCTCCTTGCCTCCGCCGGCGCGACAAGGGACGCCATCTACCAAGCAATGGTTGACGTCCGAGGAAGCCAGCGCGTAACCGACCAAAACCCGGAGGACAAATATCAAGCACTGGAACGCTACGGTCGCGATCTCACGGACGAAGCCCGAAAAGGTAAGCTAGACCCGGTTATTGGCCGTGACGAAGAGATCAGACGGGTAGTACAGGTCCTTTCGCGTCGCACGAAGAATAACCCCGTCCTGATCGGCGAGCCCGGTGTTGGTAAGACCGCCATAGTGGAAGGTCTGGCGCAGCGCATTGTGAACGGAGACGTGCCCGAGTCACTCAAAAACAAGAGGGTTATTGGACTGGACTTGGGCGGACTGGTGGCCGGCACCAAGTATCGTGGAGAGTTCGAGGACCGTCTCAAAGCCGTTCTGAAAGAGATCCAAGAGGCTGAGGGCGAGATTATACTCTTCATCGACGAGCTTCATACCATCGTCGGCGCTGGGGCGGCGGAAGGCGCAGTAGACGCCGCCAATTTGCTCAAGCCTATGCTGGCGCGTGGCGAACTGAAGTGCGTAGGCGCCACCACTCTTGACGAATATCGCAAGCACGTGGAGAAAGATGCCGCTTTGGAACGCCGCTTCCAGCCTGTAATTGTAAATCCTCCCAGCGTCGAAGATACCATCGCCATTCTTCGCGGTCTCAAAGAGCGTTACGAGAACCACCACGGCGTCCGCGTAAAGGATTCGGCGCTGGTAGCTGCGGCTGTGCTCTCGGACCGATACATATCGGATCGCTTCTTGCCCGATAAGGCCATAGACCTCATCGATGAAGCTGCCAGCCGATTGCGTATCGAGATCGATAGCCTACCGACTGAAATAGATGAAGTCGAGCGCAAGATACGGCAGCTCGAAATTGAACGCGAAGCACTAAAAAAAGAAACGGACCCAGCCTCCGCAAAGCGACTTGAAAAGCTAGAGCAGGACCTCACCGGCCTTCGTGAACAAGCAGACCAAATGAAGGCACATTGGCAACTCGAAAAGGAGATCATCACTTCCATCCGAGACACCAAAGCCCGGATAGAACAAGCGAAATCCGAGGAGCAAGCTGCCGAGCGCAAGGGCGACTTGGGCAGAGCCGCCGAACTAAAGCACGGGATCATCCCAGGCTTACAAAACCACCTTGAAGAACAAACACAGCGATTAGCCGAGCTACAAAAGACACAGCGAATGCTAAAAGAGGAAGTCGACGAAGAGGACGTGGCGGAGGTCGTCGCCAAGTGGACTGGCATTCCAGTGACGCGACTTATGGAAGGCGAAATCGAGAAGCTCGTTCATATGGAGTCACGATTAAAGGAACGGGTGGTTGGCCAACAGGAGGCGATTGTGGCGGTTTCGAACGCTGTGAGACGCGCTCGCGCAGGACTACAAGATCCCAATCGCCCCATAGGCAGCTTCATCTTCATGGGTCCCACTGGCGTCGGCAAAACAGAGCTCGCCCGCGCGCTGGCAGAGTTCCTCTTCGACGATGAGCGTGCTATGATTCGTGTAGATATGTCAGAGTTTATGGAGAAGCACTCAGTTGCTAGGCTCATCGGCGCACCTCCGGGCTACGTAGGATATGAAGAGGGCGGCTACCTTACAGAACACGTTCGTCGCAAACCCTACAGCGTCATACTCTTTGACGAAATTGAAAAGGCACATCAGGATGTCTTCAACGTGTTGTTGCAAATCCTGGAGGACGGTCGCTTGACAGACGGTCAGGGCCGCACGGTCGACTTTAAGAACACTGTGATTATTATGACAAGCAACGTCGGCTCCGAGATGATTCGCGAGCATCGCATAATGGGCTTTCGACACGATATGGGCCGCGCCGAGCAAGAAGACCAACTGCGGAAGATGGTCACGGACGCACTGAAGGCACACTTCAGGCCGGAATTCCTAAACCGCATCGATGAGATTATCGTCTTCAACGCGCTTTCGGAGGACGACATCAAGCAGATCGTAGACATCCAGATCAATCACCTCAAGAAGCGCCTGGCTGATCGTAGGCTCGACATCGAGCTCACCGACGCCGCAAAGGCGCAGCTCGCCAAGGAGGGCTATGACCCAACTTACGGGGCTCGGCCTCTAAAGCGCGCCATCCAACGCGAGATTCAAGATAAGTTGGCTATGAAGCTCCTGGAAGGCGCCTTTAAGGAGGGCGATAGGATAGTCGTGGATGCCGATGCCACCGGTCAGTTCGTGTTCGAGCACGCGGGAGTAGCGAGTACAGTGTGAAGATTAATGGGGAGTGGAGATAGTGGACGTGGGATGAAAGGCACTGACAGGCGCGTACGTAGTACGTATAGTTTAGCGTCAAGCTCTTTTCTCTGTAGGGAGGGATTGCAAATCCCTCCCCAAAAAACAGCGACCTGTTACCAGATGCCCTCCAGGTAATCAGTCTGCGATTAGCGGGTACGGTTCGGCTAATGGATTATTGGGTATAGAACAGGTGCGACAGTCTGGGTGGGTAGCCGCTACAAGCGGTGACAGGGATCAGGTTGTCGCAACGGTTTCCCCCAGCGGTCCGTGCTGCGGCGCACGCACGAACAGAAAAAGCCGGCCTATACGGTATGCCAGCCGCAGCACGGATCAATTTGCCGCTAAGATTGGCTCTCTCAACTTGTGATAAGTGCGTAGACACGGTCTGCCGGCATAACACCTTCGGCGCAGACGCCCAAGATCGAAACGATCTTTGTCCGGATCAACCCCGTTTGGCTTCGAAGAATCTTGCTATTTCATCACGTTCAAAGCTTGGCAATGGCGAGCCATCTGCAAAACGAACCCCGCAACCTGGCTCCACAACCCGACCTATCACGTCTGCAAGCACTCCCTCCATAGCTAGTGCCCGAACAATCATCACGGCACGATGAGGCTCGCACGTGATAAGTAGGCTGCCGGATGCGATGAGGCCAAGAGGATCAATACTCAGTGCGGCGCAGATAACAGCACAATCGTCCCACACGTGAATTCTGTCACGATGGATTTCCAGACCACAGCCGGACGCATCGGCAAGCTCGCGCAGGGCAGTGGCCAAACCGCCTTCGGTAGGATCATGCATAGCAGTCACGCCACCCTGGTTAACAGCGGCGCGGGCGTAGTCGAGTATGCAAATGCCGGGATCGTCCAGGTAGGACTTGGCACAGTCGATAACGCCCGCATCAACACCGGCGGCCTTGAGGTCATCTGCGGCCTCTCTGGCTAGAATACTTGCTCCCTCGATCGCAATTCCACCGGCTAGGACAACAGCATCCCCCACCCTCGCGCCGTGGCTTGTGATGAGCCGATGTCTGTCGATTTCCCCGAGCATACAACCGGACACGACTACTTGCGTAACCGACCTGGTAACCTCCGTGTGGCCACCGATAAGGGCGACGTTGATCTCCTCGCACGCGGCCTCGATCTGTTCAAACACCAGATCGGCGTCGGCTTCGGAACTGCCGTCCGGAAGCAAAATTGTCGCCAGAAAAAATTTCGGCTCGGCTCCCACAACGGCAACATCATTGGCATTCACGCTGACGGCATAGTAGCCGATGCGATCGGTGGCGAAGGTGATTGGGTCGGCTGCCGCAACAAGGACAGTTCCGCCGAACTCGACAGCGGCAGCGTCTTCTCCGTAACCCGGCCCGACTATCACCCCCTCACCCGGCTTTGCCCGCGCCAGGAGCCGTTTCAGAGCATTCGGTGGCAGTTTGCCGACTTCCATTGGTTACTTCCCGTAGACCTCGCCGTTTCGGAAAGCAGCCCAAGCGAGCTCGAAAGCGTCGTCTCGCACGGGGATTGGTCTAACCGGCACACGCGCTATGGAAAACTTCGGCTCAGCCAGAGACACAAGCTCGATTTCAGCAATGGTATTACGTAATTCTTCGTTCTCAGCAAGAAACGTAATAGGCTTGCCAGTAGTTGGATTGGTTAAGCTGGTGTGAATAACTTCGCCCGCATCATCTATTACCATGAACGAGCCGCGACTACCACCACCACCATTGATATACTCAATTATCGACTCGAAAAACGCGATCTGCGTGAGCGCGAGATGGCTAGCTCGGATTAGGTCGATAATCTCGGAGTTACAAGCAAGCTTGACTTCCCCTTGGTGAATCTTTTTATACAGCTCTACCGCTGCCTCTAACGCAGACTTGCACTTCGACAGTTCTCTGATGTGTCCTCCGTAAAGGGACATATTGCGTTGAATGAACGCAATTGCATCTTTTGGCGAGACACCATCGGAGCTAGCACGTATCTGACCGAGCCACTCATGGATATACTGGACAGCGCTGATAGCCTCGGCAGGAACGGCCTCGGGTAAACTATCGGCGCCGTAAACATTGGCGATATACTCCGCTGCTCTTAATCCGCCGACTTGGCCGGCATTCAGTGCGGAACCGCCTGGGCGCTTGACACCATGCGTGCCGGCCATTTCGCCGATCACGAAAGTATGAGGAATGCTTGACTCCCACCACTTGTTCACCACAAAACCACCATTATGATGCTGCGCGCAAACGTTGATCTCTAGTGGCTCTGTTCTGATGTCGATATCGTGCTCGGCGTAGAGGTCGATAGCGAGTGGGTTCATGTGTTGCAGTCGCTCAATAGGCGTTGGCTGAAGTGCTCGGTTACGGCGAAGATAAGTAATAGCCTCCTCGTCCATCGCGTTAAGATCGAAAGGCTCCTTGCCTTCACCGGGTAACGGATTCTGAGTGAAATCCATAAATACACGGCGGCCCAATATCTGCGTTTCGTAATAAACGAGCACGTCTATTAATGAGGATTGTTGGTTGGTAATTCGCTGTGGGTCGAACGGCCACTGATAGCCTTTTAAAAATATGTTGGTGGCCATCTTTGCGGTAGTGTCGAAGTATGGCGCGAGGAACTCTCGCTCGTCACCGCCGTTTGCGTCGGTCGAGAATATGCGGGGCACGACCTGCATATATGTGCCCGATACGTTCCACCTGAACTTCGTGGAGGCTAGGCCAAATTGGGACTCTGTAATATTATGCGCCTTAAGACCCGCCTCGAAGGCTAGTCCGTGGATTCCAATCTGACCCTCCGGATAGACGCTCACTTCATACAACCCACCCGGACCACCGGCAGCAAGCACCAGGTTTTCACACAGGAAGATGGTAAGACCGAAAGAATGGTCCTGCAGACGAGAGCGATCCACTGTAACAATGCCAACGATGCGCTTTTCAGGACCTTTACCTGATGTTATTAGGTGTGCAACTTCGTGCTTATCAAACACACATATCCTATATCGATCTGCCTGGGCGTGGAGACATTCGCTCATAAACTTCGATGTCTTGGGACCGGCAGAGGTGGCACGTTCGTAGGGATCGTGGTCGGTTTTGTAACCAATATAAGCCCCCTCCGGGTCGTGTGGAAACGGCACACCAGCCTGCACAAGGTGATAGAACTCGCGCAAACCCGACAATCCCTCCGCGAGCGCGACATCACCGTGCATACAGCCGAATGCGGTCAACGTTCTGGCGAAATCCAGCGCGCTGTCGGCTACGGTCGGGCTGGTGCCTGGCTTATAATAGGTCTGCTTATCCGAACCGCTCATTCTACTCGCGCCCAGATGAACGCCAGCAGTTACAACAGCGATCCTGTTCTCCGGGTCTGCAATGCCCCTTGCTGTCATAAACTCGTAAAGGTGAACGGCGCAGTTCATGCCTGCGGCTCCCGCGCCAACTATCAAAGTGTTGAGTTTGTAGATGCTGACTTTTGAGCCGTCGTTCAGCCCGTGTTCGCATTGTTCGATCAACTTTTCTTACCTTTCAGGACTACGAATTGTGACATCCGGAACGCTATTCCGGCGGGCTCAAAATACTTTCCGCCATACATTTCCCAGACAAGCACAAGGGCAAAATGACGATCTAGGTAGCCAAATGTCCGAAACGTCACCACTCCCCGCACTCCGGGACATTCCAGCCCCTGTCGGATGCATCGAATGTCACTTCGCCGAATGAAGACAAGATTCCTACGCAGTTACTAACCGCAACGTAGCACCATTGAAACAGACGACAGCCAGCTTACGGCAATGGCTCGGCGCAGAGGAATGTAGAGTTTTGACAGAATGCCGAGCGCTGGGGAATAACCCGTATAATACTGGCAACGCGCGGCGCGGCCAGTTCCGCCTTCCAACTTTGCGCAAGTCGGCATCTAAGAATTGGGATCTTCCACGCCTATGTCCGCGATATGGTAGTCTTCGCGAGCGTCGAACTTCCGACCGGAGGCGGGCGGCTTGGGACCAAATCTCGTAAGCAGCACAGCGCCCGCACCCAGCAAGCCTACGACGGCAATTACGATCGCAAGGCCCTTGAGAATGGGCGGCAGCCCGGCATTGGGTTTAGCTGGGGCTCCCGGGGAGATGAGCGGCTTGGTTCCTTTTTCGGAGTTGATAACTGCAAGCACCGCCTGCGGGACTTCGCCCTTGTGAATTGTGGGAGCCATCTTCCTAATAGGAGTTGGGGTTTGCCTGGGCTTCACCGCTGGCACTACCTTTGGCCCCTGCAATTGGCGGCGAATTTGCTGCGGAGTATCTAGGGGAACGTTTGCGTTCTTCGGCGGCTTAGTGAAGAACAGCGCATGAGACGGGACGACGGTGGCCGCAGTAAGCCAAGTAACCGTGATGGCGAGAAAAGTGTATCTTAGCCTTGTACCGCTAGTGTATCTCAAGTGAGTATCTCCTGCCAGTTGAGTTGGACGACGCTGGGCGTACGAGGGAGGTTGATATCGATAAGTGGTTTGCCTCCGAGCGATCGCTCCTTGATTCTGTTGTCGTAGTTCATTCTAAACGGCAGGCTATAGAGAACCATGGCTTCGTCTTTCGAGATAATGCTGCCGTTGAAGGTAACGCCTCCTCCACCAGTACCGATGTTTCCTCCGCCAAGGAAATTGGTGTAGAGCACAGCGTCGATCTGCGATATGGGAGAAGCGACGCTATGTATGTAGGCGTCCCCGAGTAATGATCGATACTTCTTGACACCGTAGGAGTCTATGGCGTTAGCATCGAAAGCAGGAATGTAGTTGCCGTTGTCGTCATAGCGCGGTTTGGTGAATGGTGGGGTCATGTATTGCAACGGGTATTTGCCGAATGTACTGGTATCGCCCATAATAATGCTTGCAGAGGCGGCAAGGCCGAGAATGCTTTTCTTTTCGTTGGCGTTGTCAATCGCTTCAGGGTCCGAACCCCTGAAATCCGGCGGATCCTGGTAGATTATGCTTCCGACTATATGGACATTTCTTCCGGCATAGATAGTGCCCTGCCCCTGTATGTTGCCCTTGATGATCACGTCCTGAGTTACAGTGACCGGACCGTGCACCTTGACCGGATGCTCGAAAGTGCCAATGACGACGGCGCTGCCGGTAACAACCCCGTTGGTACTGATACGCTGATAACTGCCTGTGCCGGAATCCCAAACTTCCAAGTAAGCTCCTTGGTTATAGTTGGGATTGGGTGTGCCGTCGGCAAACGTGGCCTTAGTATCGACGTAGTTGTTGCTCAGCGTTTGATAACGTGAGATGTCGCTAAGATCCGGCATCGGGAGGGTATGCATCGGTTCTGGGTCGAGAACGGTACCGCCATAGGTCTTGATGCCGTTCTTGTCGCCCACCACGGCTCCAAAAACGTTCTCATTCACGATGGAGGCATCGTGGCTATAGATAATATCACACCACTGTTTGAACTGGTCAGACCCGATGTCTCCGTGTTTGGTGGAGTTGTAAGCCTGCCTCGCGCGCGAGGAGGCGTTGGTTTCGTAATAGGTATTGGTCCACTGATTGGGAGTAATGTTGACAACTCCCTCGGCCGGAGGGATTAATCTGCTGTTAGGAGCTGCATAGACACTCCCGTTGATGGTTGGCGTGCCTCCCGAAAAGTCGAAGTTGCCATTGGCTCGCATATCACCATTGACAATGAGCTGCGTAGAGGAGAAGCCGTTCATCCAGCCATAGTTGTTGACAAAATAGGCATAGTCGAATATTGCCGAACGCGAAAGGCTGAACCTGACTAAAGCTCGAATCGCCCGCCGCGGCTCGTCGGTGTCAAGAACGACATCACCGTCGGTATCTGTCCACCCGACCGAGACTATCACTAAATCCCTGGTATAGCTATCCACATTGTTCACCGTGGTTACCGAAGCCTGGTAACACTGCTGCGAACCTAGGTTTCTGGTGATGGTGTTGAACGGGACCGACTGGGAATCGATTTGGTCGAACGATTGACTTACCTTGAAGCTGTTCCATATTTGGCCTGCAACCTCTTGTATTCCTGCTTCGGCGAGGTGGAGGCAGGCAATCCGGCTCTCTTCACGGGTCACACGTTGTATGCCGCTACTCGTCATCAGGAGGGTGACCGTGCAAAGCTCGAGCACGACGACGATAATTGCCAGCACTGAGACGGCTATGGAACCTCTTTTGCTCCGCCAGGCTCGACAACCGCGATGATGGTTGGCGCCCATCGTGTGCTACCTCCTATGACTGCACTGCATTGCGAAGACGCACCCGGCTGGTAATGGCGGAGTGAATCGTCTGGTTTCCAGCCAGAGTCTTGCGAGTTACCAGCCGAACGATGACTTCGCGGCTGTTGATACCCGCAGAGAATATAGTGATTGGTAAGCCGGTTTCCGGATCCGTCGATGGAATGTCGGTTAGAATGGGTCTATTTGGATCATCCGATGCATAGAGTGACCCATTGGACAAATACAGTTGTCGGTTCGATGACTCGGTTGCCGTTTTACTTGCAGTGTATGTGCCATCCCCGTTAGTAGCGGGATACTTGTAGGTCAATCCGAGGCCGTCGCTGTCAATGGTGGCGGTGCGGGCCTCGCAAAGGTATCCCGCAACTCTTTCCGCAGCGAACGCAACGCTTGCATCAAGATCGCTCTGCGCTCTTGTCCTGTCGGACGAGCGCAATGTGTTTATCAGCACGGCGGTGGCGCCGAGAGTTACCAAGGCAAAAACCCCAATCCCCACGAGTACCTCCACCATCGTGGTTCCACTTTTGCGCTTAAAACAGTTGATCGGCATATTATTCCTATTTCATATCCGCCATTCTGGTCGACAAACTTATAGAACGGCTGCCGCTGCGAGCGACCCAGGAAACGGTGACCGTGACCTCCCTTACTGTCGACGATATGTCTGTCACCGTAATACTGCCAGTGCCAGACGGCAGAAGTGTGCTTATGCGGTCGGATGTGTTACCAATACTCGTAAAAACGTAGGGCGATGTGGTGGTCTCAGGTTCAATCAGGTTATAGAAGACCAGGCCGGAGTAGGTCATGTTGGCGTAGCCAAGATTCTCAAGGGCCTCGATCTCACGGTTTGCAGCCCAGATAGCCTTGGTTCGCTCATCTGTCGCGCCACGCACCGAAACCGCTGCAGTCAGGCTACCCGCGAATAGCAGCCCAAGGATGGCCAGCAGGCAGATGCCGATGGTAGCATCAAGCAGGAGACCACCCTTTTGTTTGCGCCTGGCTTGTTTGTAACGCATGTAAGTAGACTCAACTGGTTGTCAGTAGGCTTATTCCACGCCGGCACTCAGCTTGTGCCAAGTATTACTTCGGTTTTGCGAGCAAACATCTTTATGGGGGTATGAGAACTAGCCGTTGGCCGTCGGCTGAATTGGTAAGGCAGTAGTGTCTTTGGGAAAACCGCTCAGCTCGTAGTAATGCTGCCCCTCCGATCTAGGTGCAGCAGATTCACATCGAGGTTTGTGTTCAGCACAAGGGTGAGTCTCGCGCGCCTACCATCACTGTCTTCAGTAGCTCAATTTGCGCTCGTGCGACAAGGCAAGGTGTCAGAACGAACCACTGTAGATGAAGTGCAATGTGTAGGTTGTGGAATCGGCGCTTACGTTGGGAAAAACAATTCCGCCCTGAATCTGGAGCCGGTCACTGAAGGTATGCTGAAGTCCTAGCGACCAAACCCCATAAGGGCCGGCGGTATAGTCAGCCTGAAGATCGGTTCGGGCGCCGACGAGCTTGTCGAAACCGAAGAAGGGTTCGGCTATCTTGCGTACGTCGATGAGTCCGAAGTGAAATCGTCCGAACCCAAATCTCCGGCAGGCAGTTATATAGAGTTGGCTACGAATACCAGGAGCCCACAATGATCCAATGGCCGTCGCGCTGCGGCTGGCGCGATGAACCACAAACTTTACGTTGTAGAGGACGTGAAACGGCTGATGGCGGGCGATATTGAAGTCCACGCCGGCTTCCGCAACATCGCGGAAACCGAACTCGGTGTTGATGAACCGCGCCGTGTCAGTGTCTCCTTCGACGACCCCCACGGTCTGGAACTCGCACGAGTAATGACTGGCGCCTACCACATCCGCTATGGGAACAATGATCAGGCTGGTAGGCGATGCGCGGCAGCGAAGGCCACACACAACCAGCACCAGAAGAAAACACCTCAAAAGACACGAACGACCGGCGATACTCATCGCCTTCCTGTCTTACCCCGTAATGCCCATCATCAACGACGGCGCCCCTAGGAATCTAAAGCAAGAGAACGGATTCGAGCAAGTCGTGGTCGGCGACGATGTCGTCTATAGGACCTTGCGCGGCGACCCGGCCCTGTAATAGCACAATGGCCGAAGAGCAAACGACGCGAGCGAACTCTAGGTCGTGAGTAGCTATTAGTTTTGCCACGTCTATATTGTTCAGCACTCGGACAAGGTTGGCGCGGCCACGAGGATCGAGTCCGGCACTGGGTTCATCCAATAGCAACAGCTTGGGTCCGCAGGCCATCACAGCGGCAAGCGCCACAAGCTTCTTCTCCCCAAAGCTGAGCCGGTGCGGATCACGATCCTCATAACCAGCAATACCAAGCGATTTTAGCGTCTGGGCAACTAAGCGCGGAACGTCTTCAGCGCACGCGCCGAAATTCAACGGGCCAAAGGCGACGTCATCGGCCACAGTAGGCAGGAACAATTGGTCCTGGGGGTTCTGAAACAGTAGTTGAACAACGCCCCTGATATCTGGCAAGGTATTGCGGCGAAGTGGGATGCCGTCAACTAAAACTGAGCCCTCAGACTGAACTAGTCCCACGATGGACGCTAAAAGCGTGCTTTTGCCCGCGCCATTGGCGCCCACCAACGCAACTGATTCGCCTTCCAGCATTGTGAAGGCAACTCTGTCCAGGGCGTGATGACCATTCGGGTATGTTACACTGAGCTCGCTAATCGCAAGAATGGGTTGACTCACGGCACCCACCACAACAAGGCGAGAATGATCGCCATCAAGCAAAGCGGGCAAAAATCGCTAGGAGCGATAGACATCGGGAGGGAACGTGTAAGGCGACCATCGAAGCCCCGAAGCTCCATTGCGTTCGCGACATCCTCAGCGCGAACAAGCGAACGGATCATAAGCGACGCCGAAATAAGACCAATATCAACGCTCCTGCGATAAATTGGCCGTCTATTTCCACCTCTTAGAAGTCGAGCATTGTTCACATTGGTGGCCTCCTCGCGCAGCGTATCCACCCAGCGCAGGATGCTACCAGTGACCAGCGTCAAAAGAACCGGTAATCGTAAGAACTCTACCGCCTTAACAAAACAAGCCCAGCCAATACTCGTGCGCAGTGCAGCAAAAACTGCGAACGCTGTCCAACAGCGCATGAGAAACAAACCCGATTTGTGTAGCGACTCTACATTAGGGTTATTGCCGGCAAGCAGCCCCAAGAAGTAAAGTCCCGCAACCATAGAAATAAGCGGAACGAGTCCCCAAAGCAGTTTGCGCACAGGTAACCGTGCAGCGAAGCACGCGGCAAGCGCGATCAGCGCACAGGCAGCGACTGTCGTTGGCTTAGGGGCAAGAGCAACCGTGATGACCACCAAAAGCGCGCAGTAGACCCTAACATAAGGATGAGTGCGATAGATGAGCGACGGTCCTGACTTAGCAACCATCGCACTCCTCGAAAACTTGTAGGTCAGGGCTAGACCAAGTCCTGTGCGACGCTTCGTTCTCTCCAAACTCATCTAGCCATTCTTTCACTTGTTGTTGAAACGACTGGAGAACGCGCAGTGCAACAGTGGCTCCGGAGTCAGTGTTTATAAAAGTTGCGGTCGTGCCCTGGCCGGACGGCTCGAGGACGATATTGCGCTTGCCGTAGGTACAACCGGCCGCAAGCTGGATGCCGTCGACGACGCAGGAAGGTGGCGGGGCATCGGGACAACGTACTCTGGCAGCAATGCCGAAATATGGCCTAGCCCCGAGCTTGCGAAGCGCGTAGTTGCCCATTTTGATACCTATGACGAGATTGGGTCCGAGATGGCCGTGAAACCGTGCGGCGAGGTCAAGGTCGGTGAAGTCTTTCAACTCGATACTCCTTTGGCCTTTATGCTTTCTGCGACTCGCACCACCATCGGGGCGACAATGAGCTGTATGAGGATTCCAGGCCAACTGGCAACAAAAGCGACGCCTAGGTATAGAGCAGGGTTCTGTTCGACACCAATCACCGGCGCGATGGCAAGGACTTCCAAAGCGCCCGCAACTCGCGCGGCAAGCATTGCGCCAACTACAGCCAAAATCACTGGGAGGCGCATATATCGGCGTAACAGACTAGCGCTTAGACCTAGAATGCCCAGCTCAACCAACATGATAACACCAACCGGCAAAAAAGGAGGCATGCCGGTAATGGCCGAAGATATGAGAGGAGTGACTATGCCAACCACGAGCGCAACCGGAGCAGATACCAGTAGCCCACAAATGAGGATTGGTAAATGCATCGGAAGAAACGTCGACCCGAGTCCCGCTAAATGAAACAACATTGGAAGGACAACTCCGAGAGCTCCAAAGAGGCCTGCAGTTGTGATGTCTTTTGCCGAATAACGCACTACGGTGATCTCCTTCCATCGCTCATCCTGACTATAAGACCGCGATGATCAAACGGATACCATCTCTGTTTTCGAATGGGCAAGCGCATCCTGTGAAACTCAAAGAGATCGCACGCGCCTGCCGGACCTACGCTCCAAATGACCCATTTTACTGGAGACTGCTCTTGGGAACGCATCGCGACGCTTTCCTCCACTTCGCACTGCGGATAATCCACCGGCACGTAGAGCTTTATCTTGGACAAGCTGTTGTTAACATAACCCCAACCTGGTGCAAGGTATTTGTAGGTACGTCCCGGGTTGTAAGGATCCCACAACCGTTTAGTACTTAAATAACGATACAGGGACTTAGGCAGTTCGTAATAATCGTTTACGGAGACTGCTGAACAAGACTCATTAGCTAGCGGCGGTTTGCCATTGTTGTCATCACAATACATTTGCACGGCATTTGCAACCTGTGCAAGCTCCGCGTGAATACGAATCACCTTAGCCCGAGTCTTCGCGGAAGAAACGATCGGAAAAAGTATGGCGGCGAGCACCGCAATGATCGCCACCACCACCAATACTTCGATAAGTGTAAACCCTATGATGCCGGGTTTTCTATTCATAAGCCTGTGTTCGACCAACCGCACTGTAAGCTCAATTTAACGTCTGAATGTCTTGAGAATCCGCAACGAGCAATACCGGCATCGACGAATCACCCGATGCAACTGCCGTGACCGCCACGAACGTGCCCTGGGAAGGCACCGTAACACCAGTGGCGACTTTCATTCGCATATCACGGCCGAAATCGTCGGTGAACTCGTATAGACCGCCCCCGAGGTTGGCTCCAATCTTGCCCACGCAGCGAATCAGCATCCCAAACACATCCAGGCCGCTCTCAGCCCGCAAAGCCACACTGTTCACCAAAAGCGGAGCGGGACCGTCCCCGTCCTCCACAACAGTATAACGTGGGAGTATGGCTATTTCGCCGTCGCTGGTTGTTACCGTTCCCTGTACGCAGACAATATCACCAGGCTCGACGGCCCGATCGCTGACAACACGTATTCCGCCGACTCGCGTAGCATCCTGGATGTAGAAATAGCCGTCGAATGCCCGGCTAACGACTTTGTCTACAAGAGCAACCCGATCCCCAACGGCTTTGTTACGCACTTGTCGGCAATAGTAAAGCGCCTCGGCGATGTCCTCGTATTTCTTTACCCAGACGCGGTAGTTGTCGTGATAGGGCGGTTGTGGGTCTTCTTGATCCATAATGCCAACCACGTTGAAAGCTGAGCTAGGAGGAGTAGTGTTGTTGAAATTGCCACGACCGGAAAGAAGCATATTCACCGATCCGCTGGCGTCGGATATAACCAACTGCTGGTTATTTCCCCACGTGCCGGAAACGACCTGCACATCGTGAAGCATAACAAACCGTGTCTGATAACGTTCACCTCCTCCGGCACGCGTCTGATCGAAGTAGTTGCAGCTTGACACAGAGCTGATGAACGCCGGATCAGGTATTCCAACTCCTGTTTCGATGACTTCTAGGGTAAAAATGATGTCGGGATCGTCGGAGTGGCGATCGTTGATAAAAACTTTGCCGTTGTGGTTTCCCAAAAACCCTGTGACACGAACACGGTCACCGGCATTAAAATCGGGGTAGTTGACCGGTCTCCAACCCTGTTCCCACCAGAAACTTCCGGCCCAGATCTGCATACCGCCGCGGTCCGAAGCTGTATCTTGCACCATTGCGGTATACATCACATCCGGATCCAACAGCTCTCCCACGCCGGCAAGCGTGACGCCTTCGATAACCACACGGTTGGCAGGTATCGGGTCGGCACCGACAAGCGGGTGGCTGCCAGTACCGTCGGCGTTCACGGCCTCATAGTCCCAGATCGAGTCCGCTTGCCCCCCAACGGGCAACAACAAAGCGATGATGACGGCGAGGACGAATGTCCGTGTTCTCGAAGTGCGCATTCTTCTTCTCCCCATAGTGTGCCGTAGCACGTATTGACATATCGTAGCACGCGTGCTTGAGGATGTCAATAGTAATTGCGGGGGTTTTGTGGCAGGCAACATTGCTTTTCTTGAGCGAGAGACAGTAGCGCAGGCTTCGGCGGCACACCAATCTTCGGTTTGATCGGTCTCCCGAGAGCAAGGCTTACCCGACAGGATTGTCGGACAAGCCAAGTGATCAAGTGATGCCCTTGCCGGTCGTGGTGGAGACGAGTTGGCCGTGTTTGACGCCTCGTGTACTGATAAGCGAATCGGCGATGCGTTTCACCCGGTTGCTGGGACCTCGAACTATGATCACTTCCAGGCAGTTATGGGGATCAAGATGGACGTGGGTACTGCAGACTATGGAGTCGTGATGGTTGTGCTGAAGCTCGGTTAGGACATTGGCAAGTTCGTGCTCGTGATGCTCGTAGACGATGGTAATGGTGCCTATCACCTCGGCTTGTGGATCTGCCCATTCCTCGGCCACCAATTCACGCCTAACTAGATCACGTATTGCCTCCGAACGTGAATTGTAGCCGCGCTCCTCGATAAGCGAATCGAACCTGCTGAGCAGGTCGTCTTCCATCGATACCCCGAAGCGTTCCAGTTCGGACAAATGAGGCACCCTCCTTTGGCAAGCAATGAGATGGTAACACGAGAGGACATTTGGTTCAAGCCTGCCGTGTTTCCAATCCTGACACAGCCAGGCTATAATTGCGGTAGTTCTACTTAGTCGGGAGAGTCCATTTGCAACACGATGCTGTCTGCTCCACCCCGCCGTGCCGCGACCTAAAGCTGCTATGGATGTCGGTTTTCGCCCTTGGCCTTGGGTTCGGAATCTACAACGCCACTTTCTTCAACTTCATTACCGAGTTCATCAAGATCGAGCCGCAACAGCTCGGATGGCTCGAAGCAACAAGAGAGCTGCCAGGTTTTTTGTGTTTTGTAATTGCTGCTATGACCATAAGAATAGCCGAGCCGTTACTAAGCGCATTTGCGTTCTTGATGATGGCAATTGGCATGAGCTGCATATCGCTGGTTCATACTGTGCCGACTCTGATGCTGTGGTCGTTCGTATGGAGCGTGGGGATTCACACTTGGATGCCACTTTCGTCTTCCATAACGATGCACCTAGCTGTCGACCACGAGAAGGGGAAACGGCTAGGACAGACGACAGGATGTTGGAGTCTGGGCACAGTTATCGGGATGGCGGCAGTCCTGCTTGTAAACCATGGATTGAGCTACCAAGCGTGGTTTTTGATCGGGGGCGGGTGCTACGGGCTTGCATCTTACGCGATGGCTCACGTGCGAAGGGACATCGGCCACCCTGAAAAGCCGCGGTTCGTGTGGAAGAAGCGATATCGACTGTATTACGCGCTGACGTTTCTGGAGGGGTGCCGAAAGCAGGTATTCTTCACGTTCGCGCTGTATGCGCTCACTAAAGTCTACAACACCCACTTACGTGTCGTCGCGCTGCTGATGCTGGTCAACGGTTTGGTAAATATGTTCGGAGCGCCGGTAGTAGGCCGCGTGATCGATCGCATCGGCGAAAGAAAGATACTTCTGACTAGTTACACGGCGCTGATACTTGTATTCCTCGGCTACGCGGAAATCAAGCGCGCCCATATTCTGTACGTGATGTATTGCCTAGACAACCTCTTCTACCTATCGACGATCTGTCTCACCACGTTTTTACAGAAGGTCGCGCAACCTGAGGATTTAATGCCGACACTGTCTATGGGAGTTACAATGAACCACGTGGCAGCAGTGCTAGTACCACTCATAGGCGGGTACTTGTGGGCATCGCTTGGGTGTGCAGTGACTTTCAAAGGCGGAGCAGTGGTAGTGGCGACATCCCTAGTTTTGGCAACAAAGGTAGGTAAAAAGCGTTCCACCAGGGTAAAGGCGTGATCTGAGGCATATTATATCTCAATCACACGATTACCTCTGGTCGCTGCTGGAGCGGGACACGGAAAATGGCTCGCAACTATACCTTTCATCGTTACCGGTGTGGGTAAGGGAACAGGTAAGATTATGGCTTGAAGGACGTTGGGATGAAGGCGTCGAATTAAGTTTGGAGGTTTCCCCTAAGAGCCAGTCGTAACGGACGGCATTCCCATCCAGGAGGACGTTAATATAATGGATTACTTTCTGACCGAAGAGCAGAAGTTTATGAAGGACGTGGCGAAGGAGCTTGCGGAGAAGCGCTTCAAGCCCGTAAGCGCACACTACGATGAGACCGGTGAGTTCCCGTGGCCCGAGACGCAAGCTATGGCCGAAGCCGACCTCTTCCGAGTATTCATTCCCGAGCAGTATGGCGGCATGGACTGCGGCACCCCTATCATGAACATGTGCGTGGTGACTGAGGAGCTGTCCAAGGTGGACGGGGGCATAGCGCTTGGCTTCGCTGCAACCGGGTTGGGAACGTTCCCGATTCTGATCTCCGGTTCAGAAGAACAAAAACAGCGTTGGCTGCCCAGAATCGCAGACGGAAAATCGCTGGCCGCCTTTGGCCTTACCGAGGCAAACGCCGGGTCAGATGTGGCAGGAATGCAGACGCGAGCCGTTGAGGACGGCGACTACTATATTCTGAATGGCACCAAGCAGTGGATTACCAATGGCGGCGAAGCCGAGATCTACTCGGTATTCGCGGTAACCGACCCAGACAGGGGCGCGCGCGGGGTGTCGTGCTTCGTGGTCGAGAAGGGAACCGAGGGCTTCAGCTTCGGCAAGAAGGAAGACAAGATGGGCATTCGGGCTTCAGCGACCCGAGAACTAATATTTCAAGACTGTCGCGTACCCAAGGAAAATATGCTAGGCAGGCGCGGGACAGGGTTCTTTACTGCGATGAAAACCTTTGATCAGTCGCGGCCCGGCGTGGCCGCCCAGGCGCTCGGAATCGCCGCCGGAGCGTTGGAGCTGGCGGTCAACTACTCCCGAGAGCGTGTTCAGTTCGGCCAACCAATATCGGCGAACCAGGGTCTGAGATTCCTGCTTGCGGATATGGCGATGAAGGTGGAATCGGCGAGGGCACTGGTTTACTCCGTTGCGCGTTGGATTGACTCGAACCCGGACGAGAAGGTTACGGCCTACTCGGCGATGGCTAAGTGCTGGGCATCAGACGTCGCGATGGAAGTCACGACCAATGCGGTACAGGTGTTCGGTGGCTACGGGTATATGAAAGAATATCCGGTCGAAAAAATGATGCGCGACGCCAAGATAACCCAGATATATGAAGGGACAAACCAGATCCAACGCGACGAGATTGGCCGCGGGCTAATTGCAGAAGCGGCACGGAAGAAATAATTCCGGTTCGAGGCTGTGAGAGTCTGAGCGGATCAAACCAACCGTGAAGCTCTTCGGCTATCAGGAAGTAAGTGAGATCGCCTAAGGCGTATGAGTGAAGCAGGTAGTCCACACGTAGTTGTCCTGGGAGCTGGGTTTGCCGGTGTCGAGGTAGCCCAAGTGCTTGCACGTAAGCTGCCGCGCGAAGGGCGAGTGACGCTGATCGACCAGAACAATTTCCTGCTGTTCACCCCTATGCTGATCGAGGTATTGGCAGGACAGGTGGACATGCTCCACATTGTCGCGGCGGCGCGTCAGCTCCATCGGCGTATCAAGTTCGAACAAGGGCGCGTTGTAAACATCGACCTTACCAACAAGCGTGTGGATTACCTCGTCTGGGGTGGAGGAGGAGGCAATCACCACACCACGCGCTCCATCCAGGCGGACCATATCGTGATCGCGTTGGGTTCGGCTCCTGATTTTCGCGGTGTGCCGGGTCTCGAAGCCAACGCAATGACGATGAAGAACCTCTGCGACGCAGTAAGCATTCACAACCGAGCACTGGCTTTACTCGAAAGAGCCGACTCGGAACCCGATGCAAGGGTTCGTCGGAGGCTCCTTACCTTTGTCATCGGCGGCGGCGGGTTCTCAGGGGTGGAAACTACGGCGGCACTGACGGACTTTGTAATGGACGCAATGCGTTACTACCCTACCGTCCAGCGCGAGGATATCCGTGTGGTATTGGTGGAGATGGAATCGCGCCTGCTGCCGGAACTTGACGAACGCCTAGTCGAATACGCACGCCACAAGCTGGAGCGTATGGGCGTTGAAGTGAGGCTGAACACTGCGATCAGCCACGTAGCGCCGGATTACGTGGATTTCGCGAGCGGAGAGCGCGTATATGGCCATACTCTTATTTGGACGGGTGGAATCAGTCCAGTGGCAGTGGTACGCAGGATGGCTTGCGAATGCACCAAACACGGCGCAATCATAGCGGATTCTACATGCGCGATTGACGGCTTTCCCGGCTGTTGGGCACTTGGCGACTGTGCCCATGTACCTCACCCACGAACAGGGATTCCCTATGCACCGACAGCCCAAAACGCAGTCCGCCAAGGTAGACTAGTCGCCAACAACATCATCGCTACGCTGAATGGGAAACCGGTGAAACCGTTCAATTTCAAAGCTATTGGCGAAGCAGCCGCCTTGGGCAGACACGCAGGGATCGCTAGTATTTACGGAGTGCGCTTCTGGGGTTTTCCAGCGTGGTTCCTGTGGAGAACAATCTATCTCCTGAAATTGCCAAGGCTGAAACAGCGCGTTCGCGTTGGAATCGACTGGGCAATGGACCTGGTATTTGGTCGGGAGATAGTGGAATTGCCGGCGCAGTGCTTCGTAGCCGGGCTGTGCCCGACGATTGAGCTGCAGGAGACGAATAGGCACTAGGAAGCCACGGGAAACAACAGATGCTGCGAGTCTACGTAGAATTAAAAGCGCCGAGAATGGTGTTGTCGATAAGCCGTGTACGGCCAATGCGGACGGCCGTCAGCGCCACCATCGGCTTGTCTGGGTGCACTACAGGCGCGAGCGTCTCAGCATCCACGACCTCGAAGTAATCCAGCTCCGCAAGCGGTTCCTCATCGATCAACCTGATGGCAGCGGCACGGATTGCCTCCGGCGCACGAGTTCCAGACTCATACATCTCCTTAGCCAAGCACAGCGCACGACTGAGGACCGTAGCCGCGTCACGTTCCTCAGCGGAAAGATAGACGTTGCGTGAAGACATCGCGAGGCCGTCAGGCTCTCGAACGGTCGGCACCGCGATGATCTCCAGCGGCAAATTCAGGTCGCAAACCATCTTGCGGATAACCAGCAGTTGTTGATAATCCTTTTGTCCGAAGTAGGCACGGTCAGGTTGGACTATCGAAAAGAGCTTAGTGCATACGGTTGCGACTCCGCGAAAGTGTCCCGGACGGGACGCGCCTTCCAATATCTGAGTTATGCCCTCAACCTCAACCCAGGTCGATGTCCCTTCGGGATACATTTCCGCAGTGTCTGGGGCAAAGACTACGTCGACACCGGCTTCGCTGCACAGGGAACAATCGGTTTCAAGTGTTCTGGGATAGCGCTCATAGTCTTCGCTGGGGCCAAACTGTGTAGGGTTGACGAATATGCTCACCACTACAAAGCCGCACTCGCTTTCGGCACGTCGAACCAATGCCAAGTGCCCCTCGTGAAGAGCTCCCATTGTAGGAACGAGGCCTATGGTAAGGCCGTTGTGTCTCGCTGCGGCGACACGTCTTCTTACATCTACTATTGTATGCGTCAAGATCACAGCTATTATATTACTCCATAGGTTTCTTACGCACTGGGAACACCCCGGATTTCACATCGGCATTGTAGTTCTTGAACGCTTCAAGGGTGGCAGTCCAGATGTCGGCGTATTGCTTGGCAAACGAAGGCTTGAGCCGGTCATACATATTCAGGATATCATGGGCCACGAGCACCTGGCCGTCACAATCCGGTCCCGCTCCAATGCCAATGGTCGGGACAGTCAGGCTGAGGGTGATCTCGGCAGCAAGCTGCGCTGGGATGAGTTCCAATACCACAGCGCAGACGCCGGCGTCCTGGAGCGCGGAGGCTTCGTCCTTTATTCTGACGGCGCCGGCCTCGTCCCTTCCCTGCACACGTAAGCCGAGCGCGTGGATCGACTGAGGAGTGAACCCCAGGTGGCCAATCACAGGGATCCCACAAGTCACAATCCTGCTTATCGCCTTGGCGGCGTGGGCTCCTTCGACCTTCACGGCATGTGCGCCTCCTTCGGCAACCAGACGCCCTGCGTTGCGAACTGCTTCCTCGACGCTGACCTGAAAAGACATAAACGGCATATCGGCCACAACCATCGCCCTCTTTACTGCTCTTGCAACGGCGGCAGTGTGTCGGATCATATCTTCCATAGTCACCTGCAGCTCGTTATCGTAGCCGAGCACTACACGCCCGAGGCTGTCGCCAACCAACGCAATATCGATACCGGCCTCATCGATGAGACGACCCGAGGGATAGTCATACGCCGTGAGAGCGGATATCTTCTCGCCTCTACTTTTCATCTCCATAAGATCGGCAACGGTAACGGCATCTTTTGGCATTGATGAACCTCTCATTCGTCAAGCGGTTTGGCAGCACAACCCAAATACCAGCCTATGAGACAAGACAAAAACGATATATTGCCTCCGTAAAGCAGCACTTGCATTTTTGCCCGCGGGTCGTACATAGCCGATGCCAATAACACAACGATTAGCACGCAGCCAAATACCGTGAGCACCGACCTGGACAGGCTGCCTTGCAACAATCCCACTACAGTATACAGCGCTGCTGCGCCAAGAAAGAAGAATCCCGAGCCGATAAGCAACAACACGCCAGTTGGAATGAGAACCCAATTGGTACCTCCGCTAGTCTCAAAGACGAGCTCCTCGTCGGGATCGTCAACCAATTTGTTGATCGAGAGTATAATGCCGACAATGACCGACGCAGCGGCCATAAATCCGATGAGGTTCCAACTCCAGAGCCTGATCTGCGGGATATACAGATTCAGCCAGGGGATTGGCTCGCCCGGAAACACCTGTATTAGCCATATGCAAAAAGCTGCAAGAGACGCCCAGAAGATTGTCATGCGGATTGCTTTGGAGGAAGAAGCCGGAGCCACATAGATGTCTTGCTTTGTGGAGATTTTCTTGTCGATCAGAGCAAGCATTTTGCGCTCGCTTTCGCGGTCTAGCGGGTCGAGTTGGACGGCGCGACTGTAAGCATTGATCGCGTTCTCGGCCCTGTCGAGAGCTCTGTAAACATCGCCAAGAATGGCGTAGGCTTTCGCATTACGTCCGTCCATTCTAATCGCACGCTTACAATGGCCCTCGGCTTCGTAGAAACGGCGCTGGATAAAAGACCACTGGGCGTCTTTTAGCAACTGATCCAACGAGCTGGACGGTTCGCCGCGTTTGGCGGCCGTGCCTGGAGGTTCGGCGATGAGTGTGGCGTCGTATTGCTTCCTGCTTAGTGGATCGCTGAGGACTTCATAGGCCTCGGATATCTGTATAAAGAGCCTGTGAGCAGCGTCCTTGTCCTCGGCGACATCTGGATGGAACTTGCGAGCTAACTGTCGATAGCGCCTTGCGATTTGCGCCTGAGACGCACCCCTGGGAAGACCGAGTATCTCGTAGTAGTTCCGCGAGTTTCGCATCAGATTCCGCCCATCACCTTGTTGAAATAGCTCGTGTAGAAGCGAACCAGGAGCAGGATTACAAGGATGGAAACCACCAGCAGCGCAACCACGAATAGGGCTATGGCCAGTTTTTGAAGCGAGGCGTCGACCTCTCCTTCCATGTAATCGGCAACCGTGTTGAGCGTGTCGTCGATGCGGCCCGTCTTTTCCCCGGGTAAAAGCATGTCAAGCACTATTGGTGCGAAGGCGCCCGTGCGCTGGAGGGCTTGGGTGAGTCCGATACCCGAACGAAGAGCGGAAATAGCTCGGCTAATCCGAGCGCCCAGAGCTAGATTCGCACAAGCATCTGAAGAGACCGAGACGGCCTCCGTAAGCGGCAGTCCAGCACCGTAAAGTGAGGCAAGAACTCTGCTAAATCGCAACATTGCGATCCTTCGGGCAGTTGGCCCGATGATTGGGATCATTAACTTAAAAGCATCCCATGCCTTTTTTACACACGAGAACTGGAAGAGAAGCTTCACCAAAACAGCAGCAAGGAGTAGCCGGGGAACCCAGGTAATAAACCATTGCTTTAGAGCCGCAAAGTAAGCTTCTCCGCCGCCCTGCATCAGCGCTTCAAGCTGCGAAGCAGGAACAAGCAGAATCACCACGATGGCAGGATAAAAAATGGCAAGCGCGATTTTTCGCCGGATCCCAATCTCGTATTCGAGGTAGGCAGCAATACGCTCCACCATCGGCATTAGCAGACCGCCCATCTCCCCCGCGCGAACTAGTGACAAGATTAGCCTGTTGAACACGTGCGGATAGCGACAAAGAGCATTAAAAAGCGTGTCGCCTGCGCTAACGCGGTCGCGCGCGTCGGCAACGATAGCGCCGAGTCGCCCTTTCGTTCTGCTACCTAGACTTCGAAGCGCCTCGGAGAGCGACATTCCGCCGCCCAGAAGTATCGCTAATTGTCTGAAGAAGAACGATAGATGGCGAATATTAATACCAGTACACAGTGGACTTACGAAATAACCGATGAAGGCCACTGCCCCCCGGCCATAAGTCACACCTTGTGCATGCGCCGAGCGCACGTCCATCGGGAAATGGCCCATCTCGCGTAGCCTGGAGGCGGCAGAACGCTCATCATCGGCGTCGATAGAACCTGTTATGGTATTGCCCGATCTGTCCTTGGCTGTGTAATAGTATGTTGCCAAGCTATTCAGCCTCCAACCAAGTCTACAAACTTGAAAGCGACCTCGAAGTAGGTGCGAACCATTTGTATCAGCACGATGCCGATTACTGCAATTACGAGTGCGATGAGCAGGCTCACAGACCATATACGGCCAAGCGACCTTTGCAACTCAGCGCGATCAGCGTAGGATGCCGCGAGATTGCTAAGAACCTGCGGAACCTGGCCTGCCCTTTCGCCCGCAACAACGAAGTCGATGTCGTCAAGGACGAAAACGCCCGATGCCTCCATCATTTGCGAGATTCCGGCATCGGCTGGAACGCGCGACCGCGCACCGCGAAGTCTTTCCGCAATTACCGAATTGCGAGCGGTGAGACTTGCGGCACCCCACGCAGAGCCAGGCGATATGCCTGACTCATATACCTCATCAAGCACGTGCAGGAAACGTGCTAGCGAGCGATAGCGATGCAGCTTGCCCCACACCGGAACGATCAACAGGAGACCGTCAAGGACACGCCTTATCGACGGCACGCGCTTGACCCGACCCCAGGCGATCCACACAATGGCAACGGCAAGCGTCAGCGGAACGCCGTGCGTTAGGCACATCATCAGAAAACCCTTTACGACGATTGCCAGGACTTCGGCCGATGTTAAGGAGCCTTTGAGCGAAGCTTCTGCTGCCTGCGTGAGCAGGTCGTTAAGGTTCGCGGCCCAGATCAGGAAAAGGAACCCGATGATGTGTGATTTGGCTATACCCCACCCTATGCGTCCCTTGCGCACTTCCGTGGCCTCGCGCTCGATCTCGACCGCGACCTCTTCCAGTGCCCCGTCCAACTTGCCCGACATCTCTCCGGCCCAGACGGAGGCAATAGCGTGCACCGGAAAGATACCCTGATGCGCTACCATGACAACGGAGAGCTTTTCTCCCGCTTGCAGCAACTCCTGGAACTTGGGAAGCACATTTCTAATGTGTCGGTTACGCACGGCCGTGGAAACATCGTGTAACGCCTGACTAACTGGAACACCCGACTTCACCAAAACGGCCAATTGCCTGAAGAACCCTGCCAATTGCGAAAGCGGAACGATGGGCCGAACGTTGACCGGCATCGGCATTGCAGCGCTGCCGACCTTTGACCGCTGTGACAACTGCGACGCAGCGGCTGATCTCGTGTTCCGAGCAGAGCCGCCCAACACAGAAGGGTAAATGCTTCGGAGCGTGTAGCCCATCCGACTGAGATTGTTCGAGACCTGTTGCTCGCTGTCAGCCTTCATAACGCCCCGAACGACCTTGCCCGTTTTGTCCACGGCTTCATAGCGATACAGGTGCATTATCTGCAACAGCGCTCCAAATTAACTTGCGACGGTTTGAAGAGGCGTGGTTCCGATTTCGGCCCCACGCTTTAACGCAACTCATAATAACAACTACGCAATTACGACTACCAACCGAGGGCCATCTTTTTCTCCAAACCTTGAGTGTCCACGGCTGCGGCAGCCTCAACTGCGGACATTCCGCCCGGCAAAACCAAATCAGGCGCAATCTCCGCCAACGGAACCAGTACAAACGCCCGATTCATCATCTCCGGGTGCGGGATCACCAGCTCATCTTTCGTGACGCTAAGATCATCATAGACTAGTATATCCAAGTCTATGACTCTAGGACCCCAACGAATTGTTCTGACACGACCCAAGCGACGCTCGATTTCAAGGCACAGGTCGAGCAATTCGTCAGGAGAGCGAGTAGTCGCCAGCTTTGCCACAGCATTGAGAAAATCAGGCTGTTCCTTCACGCCCACCGGTTTGCTGATGTAGATAGACGAAGCAGCCACCACCTGAGTATAATCGTCGCCTTCCAGGAGACGAAGCGCTGCCCGCAGGTTTGTGGCTCTGTCACCAATATTCGAACCAAGCGCGATAAAGGCCGTCACTTTGTCAGTCATCTACTGCCCAATTATACTTATCGGCGAGAAGCAGCGCAAAGATTGGAACAGGTAATGGGCGTTGGGTTTTGGAGATTGGAAGCTGGAAGACAAGGCGAGGGTAAACTAATATTGCGTATAGTCGGAGGGGGGATACCAAATATGTTTGCACCACGAAAACTCCTATTGACACTACCGGCAGCGGCGATGGTAATACTAATGGCGGCAGCGGCAGGAATCACACAGAAGTGTTGTTCTGTCTGCGCACCTCAAAAACCAGTGGCCGGCTGTCCCACCGGAGGGCCGATAGTCGGATGTATGGTGCTTTCGGATGACACAATCCGCCAGCAAGTTGAGATGCGACTACGCAGCATATTCGACCCAAAGAGGGGATGCGCAAACGTAAACGTGGTGAACGGTGTGGTCTGCCTCACAGGAAGCGTAACCGAAATCGCCGACATTGAGCTGGCAACTTTCCTCGCTTCAAGCGTGCGAGGTGTCTCTCACGTGTGCAACCAACTCACGCTCTTGCCGAAAATCCTGCTTGACTCGGCGCTGGTAGAGCAAGTCACGCGCGCCATTGGAAACGCACCATACAAGGTCAGCGGAGTGAAGGTGGACGTAACCAATGGGGTTGCAAATTTGACTGGCTGGGTAGACACGGAATACGTTAGAGAACAAGTGGGAGCGATCGCGGGCTCGGTTCCAGGAATAGGAGCAGTGCATAACTATCTTATGGTGAAAGAAGAAGGCGGTACTTTCTAATACGACTTCTTCTCACATCCGAGTGAGATGCCGTGATGCCGAGGGGCCCAATCGCACGATGCTTGCGACTTTGAAATAAATCGTAACGGCGGCGCAACGGATCTCGTGCATTGGTCTATGAGATCGACCTGGAGAAAGCACGGCCCGGCGTATTGCGCCGGGCCGTTATTCAACAGTCAAGCAAGCCTAACCCTGCTCAGATAGCGCTGTCGGAGTCCGCATCGATATGGCCCTCGCCATCATCTTTGACGGCGAACTCAGGCGCCTCTTCGGCAACATCGGCATCCTCGTCGGCATAGGCTCCAAGTTCCTCGTCCGCCTCGTAAGTATCCGATTCGCCTCCAACGGCAACGTCGACACCACCCATCTCTTCAGCACTTTCGATCTCAGCGGCCATGGTAGCCTCAGATGAGATCCCGCCGGAAAGCATCTCCAGGTCCTCGCCTGGAATCAGACTTTCGTCCTCCTCGTCGATGGGTCCGGCTTCAAGCAACTGCCGTACCGGCGATATAACCTCGCCGCTCTCGGAAAGCACCTCAAGCCCTCGGTATCTCGGTAGGCCAGTACCCGCCGGAATCAGACGACCAATGATGACGTTCTCCTTCAGCCCCACAAGGTTATCGCGCTTGCCCTTGACGGCTGCATCGGTAAGCACGCGGGTGGTCTTCTGGAACGATGCCGCGGACAGGAAGCTGTCGGTGGCAAGAGACGCCTCGGTAATACCCAAAAGCACCCACTCTGCGGTGGCCTCGGTACCGCCAAGACCGCGAACGCGAGCGTTCTCATCCTCGAACTCGAACTTGTCGACGATCTGCCCCGGCAGGAAGCGGCTGTCACCGGCTTCGACGATTCGACGCTTCCTGAGCATCTGTCGGACGATGATCTCAACGTGTTTGTCGTTGATGTCGACGCCCTGCGACTTGTAAACGCTCTGAATCTCGCGCACTAAATACTCCATGACGCCACGCACGCCCTGCAGCTCCAGAACCTTGTGTGGGTCGAGCGGACCTTCGGTCAGACGATCGCCTGCCTGGACTTCCTGGCCGATCTCGACCTCTAGGTTCCCTCTGTAGGGCACCAGGTGGGTCTTGCGGAGTTTGACTATCTGAACTCCTGCTTCTTTAATCCTGCGAGCGAGCTTTTCAGTAAGTTCGGTGCCCGCCTCGACTATAACTTCCCCTGACTTGGGATCAACAACATCATCGACGACTACTTCACCCGCTAACTCGCTGGGGTCGAATGTAGGCATCTGCGTGTGAATGACCACTCTCTTAAGGCCGCGGGTCTCGATATCGACCACAGTCCCAGCGACTTCAGTAATGATAGCCTGGCCCTTGGGTTTGCGCGCCTCGAATAGCTCAACAACCCTCAGAAGGCCACGAACCTGGTCCTCAAGCACCTTAAGAACGGCCTGAACAGCCCTAGATCGCTCGCGCTCCATGCCTTCGACGCCGTCCTCTATCGAGACCAGTCCGCGTCGAATATCTTCGTGGAGGTCCCTTAGGGACTCCTGTTTCTTTTTCTTGACCTCAGCAACTCCGGTAAGGTACTTTCCCGCGACACCTCCGGTGTGGAATGTTCTCATCGTAAGCTGGGTGCCCGGCTCTCCGATGGACTGCGCGGCGATAATACCAACGGCGGTTCCAGGTTCTACTAGCCGCCCCGTCGCCATATCGCGCCCATAGCACTTGGCACATATACCCTGACGCAACTCGCAGGTAAGCGGCGAGCGGAGACCAACACGCGTGAGCCCGGCGGCTTCTATCTTCTTTGCCATCTGATCGGTAATGATCTCGCCCGCACGAACCAGCGGTTCGCTTTCACCCGGTAAAAAGATATCGTCAAGAGCGGTTCGACCCTTCACTCGGTCGCCGATAGTCTCAATGACCTCCCCGCCTTCCTCGATGTTCGACACGTAAATCCCGTTGACCGTCCCGCAGTCGTCGCCACGGACAATGACGTCCTGCGCCACGTCCACCAGGCGCCGCGTCAGGTACCCGGCGTCGGCAGTCCTCAGAGCGGTATCCGCCAAGCCCTTGCGTGCGCCGTGGGTCGAAATGAAGTATTCGAGAATGTTGAGTCCCTCGTGGAAGTTCGACTTGATGGGAAGATCCTCAATCAAGTTGCCAAATGGATCACTCATAAGACCGCGCATTCCTGAAAGCTGAGTTATCTGCCTTTGGCTGCCGCGCGCTCCGGATGTAGTAATGATGGAGATCGGATTGAACGCGTCGATACCACCCAGGATTGCCTCCGCCACCTCTTCGGCAGCGCGTGTCCATAACTCGAGGACCTGCTGCTTGCGTTCGGCTTGCGTGATGAGACCTCGGCTGTAGTCGCGGTTCTTTCGCGCGACCGCAGTCTGCGTAGCCTCGACGATTTCGTCGCGCTTGGACGGTATGTCCATGTCGGTCATCGAAATCGTAATTCCTGCAAAGGTAGAGTAGCGGAAACCAAGCTCTTTTATGTCATCAAGAAGCTGAATTGTGCGCTCATGGCCGTTGGTCTCGTAACAGGTGGTGACCAGCGAAGCCATGGTCTTCTTATCGATTTCTTTATCGATGTAGCGCATGTTCGGCGGTAGGATACTGTTGAATATGAGCCTGCCGACGGTGATCTCCCGCAACTCCAGTTCCTTGCTACCAGGCTCCTTTGGCAGACGGACCTTAATGGGCTCGTGAATATCGAGATTGCACTTCTCGTCACGATATGCCATCAGCGCGTCTTCCTCGCTAGCAAAAACCTTCGGCATAAAGTCCTCAGGAAGGTCTTTGTGCTTCATCGTAAGGTAGAAAGCACCGAGAACTATGTCCTGAATAGGGGCAACAATAGGGCGTCCGTCGGCCGGAGAGAACAGGTTGTGTGTAGCCAGCATCAGGATTCGCGCCTCGGCTTGCGCCGACGCCGATAGCGGAACATGAACGGCCATCTGATCTCCGTCGAAGTCCGCGTTAAATGCGTGGCAGACGAGTGGGTGGACCTGGATGGCCTTGCCATCGACCAACACAGGCTCGAACGCCTGTATCCCGAGCCTGTGAAGAGTCGGAGCGCGGTTAAGCATCACCGGGTGCTCGCTAATCACTTCTTCGAGGGCATCCCAAACCTCCGGCTTCATGCGGTCAATCATGCGCTTTGCCGTCTTGATGTTGGAGGTGTACTTTTTCTCGACAAGCGTCTTCATTACGAATGGCTTGAAGAGTTCGAGAGCCATCTCCTTGGGCAGACCGCATTGATGCAACTTGAGCGAGGGACCGACGACGATGACGGAACGTCCTGAGTAATCGACTCTCTTGCCGAGTAGATTCTTACGGAACCTACCTTCCTTGCCCTTGAGCATGTCAGAAAGTGACTTGAGCGGGCGATTGTTGGAGCCGACCACCGGCCGCGTGCGACGTCCGTTATCGATAAGCGCGTCAACTGCTTCCTGAAGAAGGCGCTTCTCGTGATTGATGATAGATTCAGGCGCGCGAATTTCGGTAATCTTCTTGAGCCTGTTGTTTCGATTGATAATGCGCCGGTAGAGATCGTTCAGATCGGATGTGGCAAAGCGCCCACCGTCGAGCTGTACCATCGGCCGAAGCTCCGGCGATATGACGGGTATGCATTCGAGGATCATCCACTCGGGCCTGCTCTTGGAGATAATGAATGCTTCGACTATCTCCAGCCGCTTGATCGCTCGAGCCCTTTTGGGACCGGTGGTCTGCGATATCTCTTTACGCAGTTCCCGGGCAAGTTTTTCCAGATCAATCTCCGAGAGCAACTCCTTTATGGCCGCCCCGCCCATCCCCGCGCGAAATACTCCGTGCAGGTCTACGTCTATTCTTTCAGAGATAATATCGATAAACCGTTCGAGCGCACGGTATTGGTCTTCGGTAATAAGCTCCTGTTTTTGAATTGTTTCAATGAGCTTGAAGGTGGCGTGCATTTCCTCGATGTGCTCTGAGGCGTCACGCTCTTCCTGCTTGATACGCTCGTTTAGCTTCTTCTGCTGCTCGCTCTTTTTCTTGTCATCCCAATCCGGGTTTTCTTTCTCTTCCTTACTCGCCTCCCTGCGGAGAGCCGCAATGTTGGCATCGCGCTGTGCATTAATATCCTCACAAACCGCGTTCACGGCAGCTCGAATCTGTTCGAGGTTTTCGTTGATGCGCTTACGATCAACAGCCGTCACAATGTATGATGCAAAGTAGAGTACTCTTTCCAACGGCCTGGGCGACATGTTGAGCAGCAAACTCATGGGGCTGGGCACGCTCTTCAGGTACCAAATGTGCGAGACCGGCGCGGCCAATTCGATGTGGCCCATGCGCTCGCGCCTAACCTTGGACCTGGTAACCTCTACGCCACACCGATCGCAGACAACGCCTTTGAACTTCACCTTCTTATAACGGCCGCAATGGCACTCCCAGTCCTTTACGGGTCCGAAGATGCGTTCGCAGAAAAGGCCGTCTCGTTCGGGCTTGAATGTTCTGTAGTTGATCGTTTCCGGCTTCTTAACCTCACCGCACGACCAGGAACGAATGTCCTCGGGCGAGGCTATTCCGATCCGGATTTTATCAAAGGTACTGGCATCAGCCATTGAAGTCCTCCTTGAGTTCCAGAACCCGCTTGCGGCGCTTGGCGGAGATAACACCGCCATCGTGTCCTTCCGACAGCTCCTCCTCCGTATCCTTGAGATCGATGATACGATCCCTGTCGTCCTCAACCGTCACCTTAAGACAGAGGCTTTGAAGCTCATTGACTAGAATCTTGAACGACTCGGGAACACCGGGTTCGAGTATAGTTTCGCCCTTCACGATAGACTCGTAGGTTTTCACTCGCCCCTGGACGTCGTCGGACTTGATAGTGAGTATCTCCTGAAGAGTATAGGCTGCGCCATAGGCTTCCAACGCCCAAACTTCCATTTCCCCGAACCTTTGTCCTCCGAACTGCGCCTTGCCGCCCAGCGGCTGTTGGGTAACAAGGGAGTAAGGTCCGGTCGAACGGGCGTGAATCTTGTCCTCCACAAGGTGGAGCAACTTGAGCATGTAAATATAGCCAACGGTGACGTCCTGGCTGAACTTCTGTCCGGTGCGTCCATCATACAACGCGCACTTGCCGGTGTGCTCGTTATAGCCCATTCTTCTTTGAACGTTGGCATCAATAATGGCGAAAAGCTCTTGGTAGGGATATTCTTTCGGAGGAGCAGCTCCGGCAAAAGGCATTTCGATCTTCGAAGCGTCTTCTTCGCCTGACTCCTCGGTTTCGTCTTCAGGAAGCGCAATCCCTCTGGCCTCGGCATCAGCCTGACGTCTAGCCTTGTTTTCAAGTCTCAACTTCTCGGACAGCGCCTTGCGCACAGCTTCGGGGTCGTCCACGGCTACCGGACCACAAAGCTTGACAGATAGGATTTCAAGCGAGGCGGCATCAAGGGCTCTAATAGCATCCTTGACCCTCTCCATCGACTCTTTGTATAGATCAATAATCGGCTGAACCTCAGCTTGGAGTTGATCACCGGTAGCTTCACCGATCCTAGCTAGGATGTGCTTGACGACTGAATCAACTTTGCGCTCGTCGGCAACTCTGCAGGGCAGGCCAAGTTCCTTTACGTATTCTCGCAGCACACCCAGCCGGAGCCTCCACGCCATTACACTAAGATCGGCGAGTATTTCAGCCTCGGTAGCGCCCTGGAAGATTGGATTGCGGAAACTACAGCCTAGGTAGTGAGCGACCATGCCCTGGTGGGTCTCAAGAATCTGACCGATATTCATTCTCGATGGAACGCCCAACGGGTTGAGAACGACGTCCACGGGCGTGCCGTCTGGCATAAAGGGCATGTCCTCTTCCGGCAAAATCTTGGAGATGACACCCTTGTTGCCATGGCGGCCGGCCATCTTATCGCCTTCCATCACCTTGCGCTTCTGTGCAAGGTATACGCGCACAAGCTGGTTAACCCCCGCGTTGAGTTCGTCGCCGGTCTCGCGCTGAAGTTCGCCGTCGCATCGCTCGCATAGCATTCGCTCAGGCTTCTTACTAAAGTCAAATATCGCCTCGCAGCGGCTGCATTTATACTTGAACCTGGAGAACACCTTAACGTCAACGACGGTGCCTCCCTCGCCGTGAGGAACCCGGAGCGAGACATCGCGAGTTTCCTCTGCTTTCTTACCAAAGATCGCTATGATGAGCCTTTCTTCGGCAGTAAGTTCGCCTTGCCCCTTAGGCGCGACTTTGCCGACGAGGATATCCTCGGTGCGCACCTCTGCACCAACCCTAACAATCCCGTTGTGGTCGAGGTCTTTTAGCACGTCCTCACCGACGTTTGGAATATCGCGCGTCACTTCCTCGGGCCCCAGCTTGGTATCGCGCGCCTCGGTCTCGTATTTCTCTACGTGAATTGAGGTATAGACGTCGTCCTTGACCATCCTTTGGGATAGAAGCACAGCGTCTTCATAGTTGTAACCGTTCCATGGCATAAACGCCACAAGGATGTTCTGCCCCAAGGCAAGCCTACCGTTGGCCGTGCAGGGGCCATCGGCTATGACCTCGCCTTCTCGCACCCTCTTGCCGCGCTTAACAAGAGGCTTCTGCGTGATACAGGTACCCTGGTTCGAGCGCAGAAGGTTTACAAGATTGTAGGTGTCGACGGTGCCATCCTCGGCCTCAATGACGATGCGTTCGGCTGTAGCACTGATGACGGTGCCGGATCTCTTGGCTACAACCACCGCGCCGGAGTCGCGCGCAGCACGATCCTCAATACCAGTTGCCACCAACGGCGGGTCTGCTCGAAGAAGCGGAACTGCCTGGCGCTGCATATTGGAACCCATAAGAGCGCGGTTGGCATCGTCGTTTTCGAGGAAAGGTATTAGCGAAGCCGCAACAGACATAATCTGCATCGACGAAACATCGATGTAGGTTACCTTGTTCGACGGCACCTGCGGATAGGTATTCTCGTGCCTGACGATGGTCGTCGGTGTGGCAATCTCGTTTGTCTCCGGATCAATCGGAGTGTTCGCCGGAGCTATATACTCCTGGCTTTCCTCATCAGCAGAAAGGTAGACCAGCTCGTCGGTTACACGACCATTCTTCACAACCCGGTAGGGACTGCGCAGGAAGCCGTATTCGTCGATTTTGGCGTGTATTGCCATCGAGCCGATGAGACCGATGTTCGGGCCTTCTGGCGTCTCGATGGGACATATCCTACCGTAGTGGCTGTGGTGTACGTCGCGAACTTCTAGCTTGGCGCTCTGTCTGCTTAGTCCTCCTGGTCCCAGCGCCGAGAGTCTGCGCTTGTGGGTAAGCTCGGCCAGCGGGTTGGTCTGGTCCATGAACTGCGACAACTGGCTGCTGCCGAAAAAGCTCTTTATGCTCGCGCTGATCGGCTTGACGGACAGAATGAGCTGCGGCATAACGCTCTCCGGGTCAATGCTGGTCATTCTTTCCTTAGCAACCTTCTCCATCCGGAGAAACCCCATCCGAAGCTGGTCCTGAAGAAGCTCGCCGACTGATCGGATGCGCTTGTTTTCCAAGTGGTCGATATCATCGGTGGAACAAGGAACTAGTCGAAGAGCCGTCTCGCCGTAAAGCTCCGCCGGGCTGGTAGAGATCAGCCTATTTCCGTTGGGAATGAGGCTCAAGAGCTGTCTCATCTGGCGAATGCGTGTTTCGGTAAACAAGTCACCCATCTGGACGTTCTTGAGGAACTCGAGATTTTTCTTGTAGTTATAGACAGTTCCGCCCGGCGCTCTCTCTTCTTTGCTGGCGTTCTTTTCGGCAGACTGGACAGCTTCTGTAAGCTCAGCCATGCGCTTTTCGAGGTTAGCTGCGTTAAGATGAGTAACGATCAGGCCGGATTCTGAAAGGCCGATGATATAGTGAATAATCTTGATAATATCGTCCCTGGTGACCGAGCGAACATGTTCGGGCAGGTTCAAACCCAGCTTTTTGTTGAGTTTGTAGCGGCCCACGCGGGCAAGGTCGTAGCGCCGAGCGTCGAAGAAGTAGGAATTCATAAGGCTCATCGCACTGTCGTGCGTAGCGGGATCGCCTGGACGAATGCGATGGTAGATATCGATCAGAGCTTCCTCGGCATTGTGAGTCGGGTCCTGGTCAAGGGTAGCGTCTACATAATGATTGACGATGTAGACTTCCAAGGACTTAAGGCCCAGTTTCTCGATCTTCTTAGCGGCTTCGTCGCTTATCTTCTCTCCTGCCTTCACAAGCGTTTTGCCAGTTTTGGCATCCTTGATCTCCTCGGTGGGGCGAAGGCCACGGATGGCGTCTGCATCCACCTTGTCTAAGGTAACGCGCTCACTAAACAGCTCAAGTATCTCTGGTGTCGTGCTACACGGCCGACCCGGTTTCTCTACCTCGACGCCGTCAAGATGAAGGCTGTGGAGCTTCTTAACCATCTTCTCATCAACGACAGCGCCTTTCTCGAAAAGGACCTCGCCTGTGTTTTTGTTGACATAGTCCGCAGCGAGCTTGCGACCTATCGCATAGTGAGCCGGCAAAACCTCAGACTCTGGGCACGCAGCCGGGAAGAGATTTAGAGCCCTAAGCAAAGTCGTCAGCGGAAACTTGCGCGTTTGGGCCACGTGGACGCTGATAACGTCGTTGGCGTCGGTCTCGATGTCGATCCACGCACCTGGGCTGGGAATAATGGTGGCGAAGTAAAGCACGCGCCCTGAGTAGTCAAGTGTATCCTTGAAGTAGACGCCCGGGGACCTTGCCAACTGGCTCACAACGACTCGCTCTGCGCCGTTGATGACAAACGTGCCCTTTTCGGTCATGAGCGGAAGGTCGCCCAGGTACACTTCGGACTCGATGACTTCCTTGTCGCCGGCAGTAAGCCTGACGCGCGCCTTTATGGGCGCTTCGTAGGTAGTCATGTCACGGTAACGACACTCTTCGACCGAGTACTTGGGGTCGCCCAGAGTGTAGTCCAGAAGTTCCAGGGACAGATTGCCCGTAAAGTCGTAGATGGGAGAGAAACTCCGAAACAGCTCTCGCAGCCCTTCTCTGAGGAACCACTTGTAGGAGTCGAGCTGGATCTCGACCAAGTTTGGGAGGTCAACCGTCTCCGGAATACGCTTGGTCTTGTGCTGTATTGCCCTCATCTGACCCTCCTCGCTAGTCTAGACGCAAAACATTATTATATCAATTCGCACATTGCGCGGTCAACGCAAAACGGACCATTCCCGCGTTTTTTTTGTTATATTTGCCCTTTGGGTACACGCTTCAAGGCGCGGCCGCGAGGCAGCCGCGCCTGCAACAGCGAACATATCTGTGAAACTACTTGATCTCTACAGTTGCGCCTTCGGCCTCAAGCTTGGACTTGATCTCCTCGGCTTCTTCCTTGGTAACGCCCTCCTTGAGCGGCTTGGGCGCTGAGTCAACAAGGTCCTTAGCCTCCTTGAGTCCGAGGCTAGTGAGCTCTCGAACAACCTTGATGACATTGATCTTCTTGTCACCGGCAGCAGCCAGGATAACATCGAACGAGGTCTTCTCCTCCACTTCCTCTGCTGCGGCAGCAGCACCAGCGCCTGGCATCGCCACGGGAGCGGCCATAGCCATAGCGGAAACGCCAAACTCCTCCTGGAGAGCCTTCACGAAATCGTTAAGCTCAAGAACCGTCATACTTTTGACGGTCTCAATAAGTTCCTGCACGTTAGCCATTATCTTATCGCTCCTAATGCTTCGTATTATGCTTCGTTGTGATCTCTAAGGACCGCGCTATGCGGCTTTCTGGTCGGCAATCGCCTGCAAGGTCATGACAAGTTGCCCCATCATCGAGTTCAGCGTGCCTACCAAGTTTGTAATCGGGCTCTGGAGTCCGCCCACTAGCATAGCATACAGCTCCATCTTGCCCGGTATCTTGGACAGCGCTTCGACCTGCTCGGGACTGAGAATCTGACCATCCACAAATCCCGACTTCACGTGGATTGGCCTGGCTCCCTTTGTAAACTCCTGAATTGTCTTAGCGGCTGCTACGGGATCTCCGTCTGTGTAGACCATCGCCGTTTGTCCCGCCAGACCTTCCACTAGTCCACTCGCTGGGGTCTGCGCAGCGGCTAGTCTGAACAGTGTGTTCTTCACCACTCGGTAGCCTATTCCCGACTCGCGCAGCTTCTTGCGCAGCGCGGAGATGCTCTTGACGTCCAGCCCCTTGTAGTCCGTCAGGATTATTGTCCCCGAATTCAAAAGCTGAACAAGCTCATCCACCGTCTGAACCTTTTCCGGTCTCGGCTGCTTAGCTCCTATCGGCAATACGTCTCACCTCCTTTCGTCGTCCCACTGCGTGCCGCATGCAAAACGGGCTATCTCCAGGACAGCCCGTGACAATTCCACAGAATGCACCCCTCCATGCGGATGCCTCACTGCGTCTGCACCTCGGTCGGCGCCTCGGACGAGGCATTAGACCCTCACGGGTACCGGCTGTCTACGGCACGTCGAAATTCGTATTTCGCACGAATACTAGTTATTTCGCAAGTCTGGCCGCCTCGAGCGGATCGACGTCTATCCCTGGCCCCATGGTGGAACTGACGGTGATCCGCTGCAGGTAGCGTCCTTTTGCCGCTGCCGGCTTCGCCCTCACCAGCGCGCTTATCAGAGCGACAAAGTTCTCGAAGAGCTGTTCTACCGTAAACGACACCTTGCCAAGCGGCGCATGGACTATCCCCGCCTTCTCTACGCGGTATTCGACGCGCGAAGCGTTTTTAATCTCACTAACGACCCGGCCAATGTCCTCGGCCACCGTGCCGGCTTTCTTGTTGGGAAGCTTAGCTCTCAAAATTGGGCCTAACCGCCCAACAAGCTGCATCACATCTGGAGTAGCTAGGACCACGTCAAAATCCATCCAGCCGCCCTGAATCTCCTTAACTAATTCCTCACCGCCCACTCTGTCCGCTCCAGCGGCCTCGGCCTCGGCAATTTTCTCGCCTTGTGTGATGACACACACCTTGCGCGACTTGCCGGTACCGTGCGGCAGCGTAGTGTTTCCGCGAACCATCTGGTCACCGTGTCTCGGATCGACTCCGAGCTTGATGGCAACGTCTACGGTTTCGTCAAATTTGGCACTGGCGGTCTTTTTGACCAACTCCAAAGCCTCCATCGGCGTTCTCGGCCCGCCGTTGCCAACGGTCTTGGCTGCTTCGGCGTAGCGCTTTCCTCTAACAGGCATAATCAACCTCCGCCTATATACGTTCGCGGGTCCCTCGTTGGGATAACGGCTTTCGCCTGCCGCCCGCCAAACTAAAATAACCACACGCCCTATGTAATGGGCTTACAGCTAATCTACTATTTCGATTCCGGCCGAGCGCGCAGTGCCTTCAATCTCTTTCATCGCCTGCTCGACGCTGTTAGCGTTGAGGTCGGGCAGTTTCAGCTCGGCAATCTGACGAACTTGTTCTCTGGTAACCTTGCCGACTTTTTTGCGATTCGGCTCGCCGGAAGCGGCTTCGATCCCCGCCGCTTTCTTTAGCAACTCTGAAGCCGGCGGGGTTTTGAGGACAAAGGTGAATGAACGATCTTCGTAGATAGTTATTTCCACCGGCACGATGCTGCCGATCTGCGCAGCCGTTTTCTCGTTATACGACTTAATAAACTCCATCATGTTGATCCCGTACTGGCTTAGCGCCGGACCAACAGGAGGAGCGGGAGTCGCTTTTCCAGCGGGGATCTGTAGTTTGACGACCCCCATAATTTTCTTCGCCATCTAATCTCTTCCTCCACAACCAGCCTATAACGCCCGAAGTCGAAGAGACACGTCCAGCAGCATCGACTGCGGTCGCACTCTTCGACATTCAGAGCTAGCTACAGCCTCTCGACTTGTGAGAAGTCCAGCTCGACCGGAGTGTCTCGTCCAAAGATCGAGATCAGCACTTTGAGCTTCTCTTTCTGAATGTTGACTTCTTCGATCTTGCCGGTAAAATCAGTAAACGGTCCCGAGACGACCCTAACTACTTCATCCTTTGACCACTTGACCTTAGGTTTTCTGTCGGGCGCCTCAATGGCCTCCAGTATGGCCTGGACTTCCTTTTCCTGAAGCGGCACAGGCTTATTGCCCGAGGTTACGAATCCGGTTACCCCAGTAGTGCTCTTAACCAGGTACCAAGTCTCCTCGTCGAGTACCATTTCGATGAGCACATATCCCGGGAAGACCTTCCTCTGGACTTCCTGTCGTTTTCCCGCCCGTGTGCGAAGTTCGGCCTCCGTCGGAACCAGAATCCTGAACACCTTATCTTTCAGGTTCATGGACTCGGCACGGCGCTCTATGTTGGTCTTTACTTTATTCTCGTGACCCGAGTATGTATGTACGGCGTACCACTGTTTCTCAGCCATATTGTTGCCGAGCGATCTCCTATCGGGCTATTCTGGCGCCCATTATACGGTCAGTAATTACCCGCGCTATTGCGTCAAGTCCACCTATCCACACCGAAACTACCAGAAGCGCGAATAGCACCACTATGGTGAATTGGCGCAGTTCTTTAGCTGTCGGCCATGACGACTTGAACCTAGCCTCCCAATATGCTTCTCGGATGAACTTGCCCACACGCACGAAGAAGCCGTCGCCATTCGGCTTAGTTGCGGCTTTCGCGCTGCTTCCGTTGCTCATCAGGTAACCCTTCCTCAAGAACGCAAGAAATGGCAGGGGCTGCCGGGATCGAACCGACGACACCCGGTTTTGGAGACCGGTGCTCTACCATCTGAGCTAAGCCCCTGCGCAGTTGATGTTCGCTAACACAGTTGTCGGCTAATGCCGACCTTATTATACCACAAGGCTCGCGCGACCGACAACCGGCATATTACCAGGCTCAGTCCCGCGGCAGCGTAACGCATCGAAGGTTCAAGCTACTTGGCTTCCTTGTGCACCGTGTGCTTTCCGCACCAGCGACAGTACTTCTTCAGCTCCAACCGCTCAGGGTTATTGCGCTTGTTCTTATACGTTGTATAGTTGCGCCGCTTGCACTCTTCGCAAGCCAAATTTATAACTATGCGGACATCGCCGCCGCCCTTTTTAGCCATTTCTGCACCAACAATCTTAGGACGCGGCATCGACACCACGTCCCCACAAGTTCTGTCTTATTCAATAACCTCGGCTACGACGCCTGCTCCGACAGTGCGGCCGCCCTCGCGAATAGCGAAGTTCAGACCTTGTTCCAGAGCAATCGGCACAATCAGCTCCGC
>Ga0209162_1000265_pt1 | contig 57856 bp, 44 predicted proteins | sample YNPNPMetaG_FD_187121 | JGI IMG/M metagenome (GOLD analysis project Ga0209162, IMG submission 187121) | Anoxygenic and chlorotrophic microbial mat microbial communities from Yellowstone National Park, USA - YNP NP MetaG (SPAdes) (version 2) ...
GCGACAACTGCCCGCTCGCGGCGAACCCCGACCAGTCCGACGCCGATGCCGACGGCGTCGGCGACGCCTGCGACCAATGCGCGGGCACGCCCGCCGGGCAGCGGGTCGATCGCTTCGGCTGCGTGGCCTGGGACCTCGACAACGACCTCGATGTCGACGTGGCGGACTTCGCCCAGTTTCAGGCGTGTTTCAACGGCCCGGATCAGCCGCCGCCGGGGCCCGCCTGGTGTCCGCGGTGCGACGGCGACGCCGACGGCGACGTGGACGTGAACGATTTCGCGGCGTTTCAGCTTTGTTTCAACGGCCCGGGCCGCCCGCCGGCCTGCGACTGAGCCTTAAGCAACGTTAACCGAACCGGGCACCCATCGGAACGCTCCCACGAAGCGCCGGACGAGGCGCAAAAAAAGGCGGGCACCCGTGGCGCGAATGCCCGCCCGCCCTGCCGAAGAGAGCTACTTCTTGCAGGGGCCCTTCTTGCACGCCATCTTCTTGGCGGGCTTCTTGGCCGCTTTCCCAGCCTTGGCCATGACGTTCCTCCTCTTTCGAACTGATGGGCCTGCCCCCGCTGACCGCAGACGGGGCTCCGGATGATCCATAGCAACCTGCGCACGGACTGTCAAGCCCCTCTCGCCGGACCGGCCCGCCCCGGGCCCCGGCGATTCAGGCTGCCTCATCGACCATCGTGATCTGCTTGAACCGGCAGAATCGCTCCAGGTCCGCCCGGAGGTCGCCGTAGCAGGTCACCCGGTGCAGGCCGTGTCCCCAGTTGCGCCACAGGTTCCGCGCAGAGCCGTCCACCCGGACGGTGATTTTCGTGCGGCACCCGCGATCGGACTCCGGGGCGTCGATGATCGTGCCCGTGAAGAAGGGCATCAGGTCCGTCCCGACCAGGATGGCCTGGGTCACTCTCTGGCCGACCCGCATCTTCACCTGCGGGACGCAGCCTTCCTGCCGTTCCATGATCGTCCGAAGCTTGTAAGGAGCGCTGGGGCCGTCGGGGCCGTCCATCTTCATCGAGCCGAGGCAGTGAGCCAGGATGATGCCGCCCTTCGACTCGTCCATCGTCGGGTCGCTGATGAATCCGGGCCGTCCCACCAGCCCCTGGAAGATGATGTGCGTCAACGCGGACCGCAGGTCGGACTCGCAGATGCCGCCCAGGCCCATGTCGTTGAGCCGCACGTTGCCCACGCACGGGAAGGCGGGCAGTTGGCGGTACATCGTCCCGTAGCAGTCCGTGGTGATGACCGTCCCTTTCTCCTCATCGAGCAGCTTCTCAAATGCCAGGGCCAGCCGGCACGACCGGACGATCTCGTCCCTGGGGGGCTCGACGACGGCCACGGCCTGCCGGATCCACCGATCCGCCTCGGCGCCGGCCGCTGACTCGGGGATCGATTCGTACGCGGCCATGACGCGCTCCCGCGAGATGAGCACGATGTCCGTTCCGAACTTCGCCCGCACCCGCGCGACCGAGTCCTCCGGCCAGCCCTTCGCCGAGACGTTCAGGATGCGGGCCTCCCGCAGGTGATGGATCGCCCGGAACGGCCGGACGGCCGCCGCGAGCTGCCGCACGTCGCTCGTGAGCAGGCAATCCAGCATCGCGCCTTCCGGCGTCTTCATGAGGGCGCCATAGCCGGTCCATTCGTGTCCGGAGTAGGGGGCCGCAAAGAGGACCGTAGGCTTGCCGACCGCCAGGACCTCCTTGACCATCGGCATGATGCCCATGGACAGATGCACGATCACAATGCCGTCCACGTCCTTCATGCCGGCGGCCGCCTGGCGGGCCTGTTCGGCGGTCGTAACGAGACGATTCCCGACGAACTCCACGTCGCCGAAGGCGCGGGCGTCAGCGAACGCCTCCCGTTCGTACGCATTCATCTCCTGTTCAAGGTCAAGCTTCGGCGTCGGCCACAATGCCCCCGGCAGCCCGGCGTAGAGCTTGCCCACGCGGACCTTCGTACCCCGGCAGCCGGGGCTGATGAGGCCGGCCGGACGCGGGGCCGACATGCGTGGGCCGGGCGACATGCCCCTTCGGGCGGCGGCGCAACCGCCGCACAGCACGGCCCCTGCTGCGCCGCTGATCACCGAACCTACGAACATCCTGCGGGTCAGTTCGCACGACATGGCAGTTCCTTTCCTGTATCGGAAATGCTCGGAATCCCCCGTCATCCTACCCGGGGCCGTCCGATGCGTCACGCCGGACCGCCCCCGTCACGTCGGCCGTTGCCCCGGCTGTGCCCGCGGCGATAATGCCCGCAGAGCAACAGCGCCTTTCTCAGAACAGGAGAGCAACATGGTCATTCGCCCTTCGGTCAGAACGCTCGCGGTGATCGGGGTCATTGCGGGGCTGGCCGGCCCGGCCTGTCCCCCGGCATCGGCGGACGTCCGCCTGCCGCACGTGATCGGCAACAGCATGGTCCTCCAGCGGAATGTGCCGATCCGCCTGTGGGGCTGGGCCGAACCGGGCGAAGAGGTCACCGCCAGGCTCCTGGACAAGCAGGCCGCCGGCAAGGCCGACGCGCAGGGCCTCTGGAAACTGGAGCTGCCCGCAATGCCGGCCGGCGGGCCGTACGAGCTGGAGATCGCCGGACGAAACCGCCTGAAGCTCACGGACGTGCTGCTCGGCGAGGTCTGGGTGTGCTCAGGACAGTCCAACATGGCCTGGCCGGTATCCCGGGCGGCAAACGCCGCAGAGGAGATCGCCCGCGCGGATTTCCCGCGGATCCGGTTCTTCTCAGTGCCCCAGAAACTCGCAGGCGAGCCCGCCGATGACGTGGGCGGCAGTTGGGTCGCGTGCACGCCGAAGAGCGTCGAGGGGTTTTCGGCCGTCGCGTACTTCTTCGGTCGCGAGGTGCACCGCAAGCTCGATGTGCCCGTCGGCCTGATCAACACTTCCTGGGGCGGCACGCCGATCGAGCCCTGGACGCCTGCGGCGGGGTTCGCGGCGGTGCCGAAGCTGACCCCGATCCGGCAGGAAATCGACGAGGCCCACGAGGCCTACCGGGCGGCAATCGAGCGGCACCTGGACGCGGTGCAGTCCTGGCTGGCATCGGCACGGCAGGCGCTGGGCGCCCGCCGGCGCCTCCCCCCGATGCCCGCGTGGCCCGAACACCCGCTGGTCGCGCGCCGCGGCCCGACGACCATGTACAACGCGATGGTGGCACCGCTCGTGCCGCTGGCGATCCGCGGGGTCCTCTGGTACCAGGGCGAGTCCAACACCATCCCGGCCGACGGGATGATGTACTTCGAGAAGATGAAGGCCCTCATCGGCGGCTGGCGGGCCGAGTGGAACTGCGGCGACTTTCCCTTCTATTACGTCCAACTGGCCCCGTTTCGCTACGAGAAGCACTGGCCCGCCCCGGCGTCCGGCGGCAAGCGGCTGCCCGAGATATGGGAGGCCCAGCGGGCCGCGCTGTCGATCCCGAACACGGGTATGGTCGTGACGACCGACATCGGCAACATCGACGACATCCATCCCGCCAACAAGCAGGAGGTGGGACGACGGCTGGCCTTGTGGGCGCTGGCGGGTCCCTACGGGCAGAAAGGTATCGTGTGCTCCGGTCCGCTGTACCACAGGTTCACGATCGAAGGCGGGCGGATCCGCATCCACTTCACCCACACCGGCAGCGGGCTGGCTTCGCGCGACGGCAAGCCCCTGACCTGGTTCGAGATTGCCGGCGACGATCGCCGCTTCGTCGAGGCCCGCGCCGAGATCGACGGGGATACCGTCCTGGTCGCCGCCGAACAGGTCGGCCACCCGGTCGCCGTCCGCTTCGCCTGGAGCGAGGAAGCCAACCCGAACCTGATCAACAAGGAGGGCCTGCCCGCCTCGCCCTTCCGCACCGACCGGTGGTGAGGTCGCGGAGGACGGTCCAGCGGCATGTTTCTCCCGCGCGGGGCCGTGGGCATTGCCCCCTTGCCCCGGAACGACAACCCCGTGCCGCGGGCGGGGCGGGACAAGGTTTCGGCACGCCCGACCACCGGCCGTGGACGAGCCAGTGGCGGCGCGGTCGGGGCTCGCCCGACCCGCCGAGCCTCTGACGGCGGTGGCCGGGCCGGCCCAGCCCCGGTATAACACCCCAGGGCCGCCGGGATGCCGGTCGCCCGGAGAGAATTCCGCATGCCTGTTCTCGAGCACCTGTCCTGGATCGACGGTACCGTTGTGGTCGCCTACATGCTCGGGATGCTGATCCTCGGTACCGCGTTCGCCCGGCAGAGTTCGGTGACGGAGTTCCTGCTGGCCAACCGCGGCATGGGCTGGCTTCCGGTCGGCGTAAGCGTCATGGCGACGCTTTTCAGCGCCAACAGCTTCGTCTTCTATCCCGGGGAAGCCTACCGGACAGGACTGTATGTGTCCGTCATCGTGGTCGCGACGGTCGTCTCCGCCCCGATCGTGATGACGTGGTTCATCCCCTACTTCGTCCGTTCGGGCAGCTTTACCGCCTATGAGATGCTCGAGCGGCGATTCGACCTCCGCGTCCGGACGCTGGCGGCCGTTCTGTTCGTCGTGCTGCGGACCGGCTGGATGGCCGCCGCCACATTCTCCTGTTCGCTGGCCTGCTCGGTCATCTCGGGCACCGACCTGTACCTGACCATCATCGTGTTGGGCGTGGTCACCACCCTCTACACTTCCATCGGCGGCATGAAGGCGGTGATGTGGACGGACGTGGCCCAGTTCACCGTCTTCGTCGTGGCCATCCTGGGGGCGGCGGTCGTGGCGATCGGCGGGGTGCCGGACGGCTGGAGCGGCACGTGGAGCACGTACGCGGCCGCGGACAAGCTGCACTTCTTCGACTTCCGGCTCGATCTGAGCATCCGCATGGGCACCTGGGCTCTGCTGATCGGCCAGCTCGTCGAAACGCTCTCGGCCTATGGGGCCGACCAGTCGCTGGTGCAGCGATACCTCTCGGCGTCGTCCGTGCGGGTCTGCCGTGAGGCCTTTGTCGCCAATGTCGTCGGCGTGCTTGTCGTGGTGCCGGGATTGCTCATTCTGGGCGTGGCCCTCGCCTCATTCTACCGGGCGAACCCCGAAAAGCTCGCTGGCGCGCCGGCGGAGTATTTCGCGCGAGTGCCGGGCGACCTGGAGAAGGTCCCGGATCTGGTGGCGACCCTGGCCGCCCGTCAGGCCATGACGCCGGAACAGTGGCTCGCCCGCGTGCCGTCGGACCGCCGGCGGCTGCTGGCCGAGCTGAACAGCCTGTACGCCGACTGCCCCGAGCGGGCCGAAAAAGACCTGTTCCAGGTCAACCGTCAGGACGAGGTGATGCCCTTCTTCGTGCGGCGTCAGATGCCACGGGGGTTGATCGGGCTGGTCGTGGCGGCCCTGCTGGCCGCGACCATGTCCAGCATCAGCGGGGGCATCCACTCGATCAGCACCTGCATCATGACCGACCTGCGCAATCGGATCTTCCGTTCGGGCCGGCCGGCGGATCCGGCGTCCGATCTGACCTTCGCCCGGACTCTCGTGTTCGCCCTGGGGCTGACGGCCACGGTCCTGGCCTGCTTCGTGAACCGGCTCGGTCCGATCTTCGACATGACCAAGAAGCTCAACGGCGCGTTTTCCGGCCCGCTGCTGGCCATGTTCGTTCTGGCGATCTTCTCGCGCCGGACGCGGGCCCTCCCCGTGCTGCTGGCGGCTCTGCTCGGCACGGGCGTCGCCCTGTATCTGACCTACTTCACGAAGATCTCGCCGCTCTGGTTCTGCGCATTCGGTTTCGCGGTCGCCTGGACGCTCGGCCTGGCCGGGAGCGTGCTGACCGGCCCCCCGGTCCCAGAGGCCGCCGAGGCGACCGCTCGCGGCTCCGCCGGCGGCCCGAGAACATGATCCACCGCCGCGCTGTGCATCCGGGGTCCTGCGCATGCGGATCGTCGTGCTGGACGGGTATACGTTGAATCCGGGCGACAACCCGTGGGACGACCTGGCCGCCCTGGGCGACCTGGTTGTCCACGACCGCACCCCGCCGGATAGCGTCTTCGAAAGGAGCCGCGGGGCCGCCGTGCTCGTCACGAACAAGGTGGTCCTCGACGCAGATGGCCTGTCGCGTCTGACGGAATTGCAGTTCATCGCGGTCACGGCCACAGGTTACAACGTGGTCGACGTGGAGGCCGCCGCCGACCGCGGGATTCCCGTGTCGAACGTCCCGGTCTACGGCACCGCATCCGTGGCCCAGTTCACGTTCGCGCTGCTTCTGGAGCTGTGCAACCGGGTCGGCCTCCATGCCGACGCGGTCCGGCGGGGCGAGTGGTCGCGCTGCCCCGACTTCAGCCTCTCGGTCGCGCCCCAGATCGAGCTGGCGGGCCGGTGCATGGGGATCATCGGCTTCGGTCGGATCGGCCGGCGGGTCGGCGAGCTGGCCCATGCCTTCGGCATGCAGGTAATCGCGGCGGACCGCCGCCCCGGCGAGCCTCCCGGCTACGAGCCGTTCTCCTGGGTCTCCGTGGACGACCTCTTCCGACAGGCCGATGTGGTAAGCCTCCACTGTCCGCTGACCGAACAGAACAGGGCGCTCGTCTGCCGGCGAACGCTGGCCCTCATGAAGCCCACGGCGTTCCTGATCAATACGGCCCGGGGCGGGCTGGTGGATCCGGCCGATCTGGCCGAGGCGCTGAACACCGGGCGGATCGCCGGGGCGGCACTCGACGTCGTGGACGTCGAGCCGATCCCGCCCGGCCACCCGTTGCTCGGTTGCGAGCGCTGCCTTATCACGCCGCACGTGGCCTGGTGTGCCCTCGCGGCGCGGCGGCGACTCATGGCGGCAACCGTCGAGAACGTACGGGCGTTCCTCGATGGCCGCCCGACCAACGTGGTAAACGAAAGGCAACTCAAGCAGCGAGGACTCTGGCGATGGTGACGCTTTCCCCAAAAACGCGCATCGGCTGGATCGGTACGGGCGTCATGGGCCAGTCCATGTGCGGGCACGTGATGGCACGAGGTTTTCCCGTAACCGTGTACAACCGCACGCGGGAGAAGGCCCGGCCGCTGCTGGACCGGGGCGCGGTCTGGGCCGACTCGCCCCGGGCCGTCGCCGAGGCCTGTGAGATCGTGTTCACCATGGTCGGCTTCCCGGAGGATGTGCGGGAGGTCTATCTCGGCCCGCAGGGCATCCTGGCCGGCGCCCGGCGCGGTGGGATCGCCGTGGACATGACCACCACCGCACCGGCCCTTTCCCGGGAGATTCACCGAGCCGCTGCGGCCCGCGGCCTGGCCACGCTGGATGCGCCGGTCTCCGGCGGCGACGTGGGCGCCCGCAACGCCACCCTCTCGATCATGGTCGGGGGCGACCGGACGGCCTTCGATGTGGTCCGCCCGCTGTTGGAGGCCATGGGCAAGACGATCGTGTATCACGGCGGCCCCGGCAGCGGCCAGCATGCCAAGATGTGCAACCAGATCGTCATCGCCGGCACGATGATCGGAATGTGCGAGTCGCTCCTGTACGGGTACAAGGCGGGCCTGGACCTCGAAAAGGTGCTGGAGTCGATCGGCGGCGGCGCGGCGGGATGCTGGTCGCTGGCGAACCTGGCCCCCCGGATCCTCAAGCGGAACTTCGATCCCGGCTTTTTCGTCGATCACTTCGTGAAGGACATGGGGATCGCCCTGGGGGAGGCCCGGGCTATGCGGATTTCGCTGCCGGGCCTGGCCCTGGTCCATCAGCTTTATGTGGCGCTTCAGGCCCAAGGCCACGGTCGCAAAGGAACGCATGCCCTGATGCTCGCCCTGGAGCACCTGTCCCGGGTATCCGCGGACGCCTCCCCCGGCGGTGACCGCCCGCCGTCCGCCTGATTCCCGCCCGCTGCGCCCACGCCGCCGGGCGGCGCCGTCCCCGGCCCGCCGGCGGACGGATCAAGCTGTTCACACCCCCGGACGACGAGGCTGACCGCGTCGTCCCTGCCCCGGCATCAGGTGAGCCAGGTGCCGATGTTCGCCGCGACGAACTCGTCATCCGTCAGATGCGGATAGGCCCTGCACACGCGGTCGATCTCCTGCATCTGGCCCGGCGAAAGGTCTTCGCGCGGGTCCAAGCACCACCGGCCGGCCAGCAGGCCCTGGCGGCGAAGGACCTCATGGATGCCGGGGATGCAGCCCGCAAAACCGTGGGCCGGATCGAAGATCGCCGCATTGGCATCCGTGACCTCCGCGGCCCGGGTAAGCCACTCGGCGGGGATCGGCCCGCCGCCCCGCACAAGCCGGTGAATGTCCTCAAGCATCTCAACGGCACGCCGGGTCCAGACGGCCCAATGGCCCAGCAGTCCGCCGACGATGCGAACCTCCGTGCTCCGCCCGCCGACACGGAGGCGATACGGCGTCAGCAGGTCGAGCACGATGTGGTCGTCGTTGCCCGTGTAAAGCGCGATTTCGTCCGCCCGCCCGGCCTCCGCCACAGCCCGGATCACATCCAGCGTCTGGTAGCGGTTGAACGGCGCAATCTTGATCGCCACGACGTTGTCGATCTCCGCAAAGCGGCGCCAGAAGGCGTATGCCAGGACCCGACCCCCGACGGACGGCTGAAGATAGAAGCCGACCAGGGGGATGACCCCGGCCACGGCCCGGCAATGCGCGATCAGCTCATCCACCTCGGCGTCCGCCATCGCGGCCAGACTGAGCAGGCCGGCATGATAGCCCAGGCCCGCGGCCAGCTCCGCCTCGCGAACCGCCTGGTCCGTCCGCCCGCAGATGCCCGCGATCGCCACAGCCGTCCGCGTCGCCGGCTGCTCGCGGATCACCTCCATGGCCAGTTCCAGGACCGGCCGGTAGAGGCCCACGCGAGGATCTCGGATGGCAAACTGCGTCGTGTGGACCCCCACCGCCAGACCTCCGGCGCCCGCGGCCAGATAGTACCGGCTCAGCGCCCGCTGGCGGCGCTCATCCAGCCGTCGCTCGGCGGTCAGCGCGAGCGGGTGCGCGGGGATCACCAGGCCCGATCGCAGCGCCTGTCTGGCGGCGTCGTTGGTCATGTTCATGTCCGGCGAGTACGGCGCTGCCCCGAACGTCCGACACGGGCACCGCAAGGGCCGGCCGCCGCCAGGGCGCCTTGCCCTTCAGAACCTCCCGTCGCGATTCTCGAAGTGGGTCGGTTTGCCCAGCGTCGGTCCGCCGATCTTCACCCAGTGGGCGACCCATTCGATCATCTTTTCCAGAGACACCCGCGGCGGCCCGAACCACCGGACGGCCTTCGATGCGTCGCTCAGCAGCGCGGTGTCCGCCTCGGTTCCGGTGAAGACCGGTGCCACGTCGAAGGCGCGGCCGAAGCGTCCGGCCAGATCGCGGATCGAGACCTTCGGCCCGGTGAGGTTCACGATCTCCGGAGGGCTCGCACACCGCTCCAGCGAACGGAGAATGGCGGCGTTGGCGTCGCCCTGCCAGATCACGTTGACGTAGCCCATGCTGAGGTCCACAGGCCGGCGGTCGTACACCTTCCGGGCGACGTCCAGCAGGACGCCGTATCGCAGGTCGATCGCATAGTTGAGCCGGATCAGCACGCAGGGCGTTCCGTACCGTGGCGAATAGTACTGGAACATCCGCTCGCGGCCCAGACACGATTGGGCGTACTCGCCGATCGGTCCGACCGGATGGTCCTCGGACGGGCCGCTGCCGTCCACCGGGGTGAGCGGATACACGTTCCCGGTCGACAGCGCCACGATCCGCGAGGAGCGGAAACGCCGGGCAACGCGCGCGGGCAGGTCCACGTTCATCGCCCAGGTGAGCGGCTCATTGCCGGTGGACCCGAACTTCATCCCGACCAGATAGATTACGTTCGCGGCGTCGGGAAGCGCCTCGACGGCGCCCTCCTCCAGCAGATCGTACGCGAGCGTCTCTACGCCCTCCGCCTCCAGGTCTCGCCGCAACCCCTCGGCGGAGAACCGCGAAACGCCGATCACCCGTTTGCGGACGCCGGCCCGGTCGATCGCCCGGCGCGCCAGCCGCGCCAGCGACGGCCCCATCTTTCCTCCGACGCCGAGCAGCAGCAGGTCGCCTTCCAGCCGGGCGAGAGACTCGCACACCTCGGCCGTCGGGGCCGACAGCGCCTCCTCGAGCTGAAAAACGCTCTCGATCATCCGCTCGCGCCTGCTGTCCCGACCAGCCGTCGGCGGTACCGGCGGGCCCCTGCTTGCGAAAACGTTCGGGCGAAGTGTACCAGGCCCTTCCCGCGCGTAAAGACGGATCCCGGCGTGGCGGCCGCTGTTTGGACTCGCGGCAGCCGGCCCATATCATCGTCTCCATGGCCCTGGTTTCGTTGCCGGACATCCACGTTCGATTCGAAAGCCACAGCGTCCTGGAGGGTGTAACCTGGGAGATTCACCGCGGCGAGAAGGGGGGGCTGGTCGGCGCACATCAACGGCTGGACGGATTTCAACGTTCAAGGCTGGGTTCATGACCGCGGCAAGATGGGGTTCGGTCCGGTGACGGCCTGCCGGAACCCGCTGTACACGGCCGGCGGAACGGGCGTGTCCTTTGCCATCTGGTCGTCGCATTCTCAACTGGCCCTCATCTCTCCGCCGATCCTGTTGGAGCCCGGCGAAGTGACGGTGCGCGGGCTGTTCTGGGTCGGGGCCGGGTGATCTGGGCGGAGGATTTCGACGGCCCGGTATGGTACGGCGACTTCGACGCGGACTGCGACGTGGACGTCAACGATTTTGCGGTCTTCCAGGTCTGTTTCAACGGGTCGAGCCAGCCGCCGCGGCCGAACCGTGCGAAGCTTATCCCCCCGCAGCGCCCGGCAAATAGTATCAGGCCGCCCGTGCACGTGCGGATTCGCAACGGCCAGCCCCTCAAACGAGACAGCACTGGATGGGATCCGGCTGGACGGCAAACCGGCGCCGAGGTTCGGAGCGGCCGCGACCTCAACGAAGCTGGGTCCCCGCTGCGGCTGGCGATTCTCCTGTCGCAGGCCCCGGGCTCCCCGCCATCTCACCCGAACGCCTGTCCCGCCTCCAGATCGCGCGACCCACGAGCAGCCCGCCGATCACCAGCCACGACCCCGAGCAGCCCAGCAGAAAAGCCCGCAATGGGCTCGGCTTGGGCTCGGCCCCTTTCAGCAAGACGGTCTCCCCCGCCCACTGGGATACGGGCGACCGAAGGCTCTGGGCCCGCACCCATGCGATGCACCGCGGATAGTCGAGTATCTGAATGTAATCGCCTCGCCTCCGGGCAAAAAGGACGAAGTGTCCTTCGCCCGGACGTTCTCCCCGGCAGTAGCCGACCGCCGGCAGCCGGGCATGGCGGAGATCTTCGGGTCCCAGCCGAACGGCTCGCGCCCGATCAAAACCAAGCGCGTGGGCCGCATTCACCAAGTCGGCAATCGAGCACCGACCCCGGTTCGTTGGCACGATGGAGGAAACCTCCGCGAGTGAAATCCCCTGCATGTCCTTCTCAAGGCGTGTGGCCACATACAGGCTGTACACGCCGCAGTACTCGAAGGTGCTTCCGCCGTGGGCCGTTGCCTCCGGGAGTGGGATCACCTTCGCCCCCGGAAGACGCTCCAGCCAGTTGCGCGGCGGCAAGGGCGCGGTCGTCGGCTGGGAGTCCGCACCGGCCGCTAGGGCCTGCGCAGGCCACGCCAGACCTATCAAGAGCACCAAGACGCCCGAGGCAGTCAGAACAGATCCCCCGCCGCCGCGCCCCACCATCCGCGCGCTCGCGACGCACACGCCGTTGTCAGCTCAACCCGAGCCGCCGCACGATCAGCGTCAGCGGAACCAGCGACCCGATCCCAAAGATCGCGCCGAAAAGGATCCACCACCCCATGACCCGTAGAACGCCGGCCGGCCAGTCGCCAGCCCCGCCCGTATCCGCGGAGCCGCCAGCGGCAGGGGGACCGTGGGCAGAGGCCAGCGTCAACGCTTCCGAGACGTGTTTCTCGATCGCCTGCGCCCGGCGGCCGTCCGCCAGAAGGATTGCGGAGGGACCCGTATCCCCCGCGCCCGGCTGTGCGGCGATTACGTAGCGCCGCTTGTTGATCTTATCATTCACCTTCGTGCCCGCGGGGAATTCGATCGTGAAGATCGCGTCGGGCAGCTCCCCATTTATTTCCACATTCGAATACCAGTAGTCCGACACCCAGCTACCCATCACGCCCGCATCCGGCCCCTCCGCGGCCAAGGGACCCGTACTGGTCCGCCGCAGGTGGGTGGGATACCACAAACCCGCGGATGCTTCGAAGGCATCCACAACGTCGAGTGTGTAAGTCCCTCCAGTCGTGGGAAAACTCAGTTCCTGTCGGACCGGGAGAAAACCGCGCGCCGGGTCGAGGAGGGCCTTGTGCTCCCAAGCGGCGTTCCTCTGTCGGACGCGTACGAGAGCCAGTTCTCCCTCCAACCACTGTTCGAGGGTCACGCTGAACTCTGCGGCCTCCTGAATGACCTCGGGCCAAGTGTATGCGGGAGGCAGCACACAGTTGAAGTCGTGTGGGGGCGAGATGCCACGCACCCACCCGTGCGGGTCGTAAGCCAAACGCCCTCGCACCTCGTAGGCTCCGCTCAGTTGGGGCAAGTAGCCGACCTCGGTCAGACGCCGCCCCAAGCAGCTTCGCGAACCTACCTCCTCCAGCCACTCGCCAGTGTCCAGTTGAACCATCCGGCGCGTGTCCAGCCGCCCAGCGGATCCATCAGCTCGCCAGTAATACTCTCCCCAGCTCACTTGGTCACCCCACTTGGGCGTTCGCGTCAAGACCTGGTAATCTAAGCGCACGGTCTGGATCCGATCCCAATAAGCCATAATCAGGGAGATGGCGTCATCGGAATCCGCGGATTTCAGTGTTGTCGGCTGGCCGAAAACGGCCGCGAGCGCAGTACAGAGAAGCCACGAGCGCCGAAGCCGACGTTGCTGACATCGCATTGTGGTCTTCCGCATGCCGAATCTCCTGCACATAGCCCTCCACTACTTACCAACGCAGCGAAGCCCGGAAGTAACCGTTTGGTGGTCAGGAACGCCCAGAAACCGCGTTCTTGGCCCCGAAGACGCGGGTCCCCCCAGCCGGGTGACCGACCAACATCGGAGGGATACAGCCTCGGAACCCATTTCCCGGGGCCGATCGCTTTCGCTGAGATCAAACCTCACGGAAAACAACCTGTTCGGCTGATCGATCGCCTTGACAGCCAAGCGCCCTAACTCCTCGGCGGGTTACGGCGCTCCGTCCGGACCTGCCCAAGACTTCGTCCGGAGCCGGAGATACTCAGCGAGTTCGACGTTGACGAGTTTGTGCAAGGGGCGCGCGTCGAGCTCCCTAAAACGCGCCTGCTCTTCCACGCTCATCGGCTCAGCGAGCGCTTGCGTTGAAATGGACAAAAGAAATCCGAAGACTCCCGCAATCAGATATGGCGCGGCTGACATGGTAACAGGTCCCCTGTCGTGGCCTCCCGACCGGGCCGCCGCCCAACTGAATTACCGGCCGCTGGTCTCAGGGCACAGATACATCATAGCTCTGATCGGCGATTCGTCAAGCACCCTTCTTTTTTTGTGCTCCGGTAAACAAAGAGGGGCGCACGTTCGTAAGGGGCTATATCTTCATGACTTCCATCGCCAGCACGCGCGCGGTCGCCCGCCAGCACTCTCCCCCCGGGGCTTGCCCTCTTGCTTGGTGTGGTCAGGCCTAGGCCAGCCGATGATCGGGTCCGCAAGCGGCGCATTGGCGCCGTCAACGCCTCAAGAGAGAATACCGGCCGTCCATGGCCCTCGTTTCGCTCCGGGACATCCACGTTCGATTCGAAAACCACAGCGTCCTGGAGGGTGTAACCTGGGAGATTCACCGCGGCGAGAAGGTGGGGCTGGTCGGCGCGAACGGCTCCGGCAAGACGACGCTGTTCCGAGTCATTCTGGGGCAGTTGGCACCCTCGATCGGCAGCGTGACACGATCGCGCGGGCTTCAGATCGCCTATCTCCCGCAGGAGCCGACGTTCGACTCGACCGGGACGCTGTACGCGGAGGTCTGCAAGACGTTCGAGTTCGTCCGGGCCCTCGAGCAGAGGGTTGCCGAGGCCGCCCAGCGGATTGCCGAAAGCCACGACGACCCGGAGACCCTTCCCGACCTTCTGGCCGAGTATGACGAGTTGCACCGCCGGCTCGAGGCCGCCGGCGGCTACCGATACGAGACCTGCGTCAATGAGGTGCTCGGGGGGCTGGGCTTCACGCCCGCCGATTACGAGCTGCCGATCTCCGCCCTGTCGGGGGGACAGAAATGCCGGGCGGCGCTGGCGCGGCTGCTGCTCCAGGAGGCGGACCTGCTTCTGCTCGACGAGCCGACGAATCACCTCGATATCGAGGCGACCGGGTTTCTCGAGAAGTTCCTCCGGAACTACCACGGCACGGCAGTAATCGTCTCCCACGACCGCTATCTGCTCGACCGCGTCGCGGACAAGATCGCCGATCTGGATGAGCGCCGCGTCACCGTCTATTCCTGCCGTTATTCCGAGTACGCCGAAGCGAAACGCGCCCGGGAAACGGCCGCCGACCGGGCCTACGAAAAACAGCAGGCGTGGATCGCCCACGAACGGGAATACGCGGCCCGCGTCAAGGCCGACAAGTCACGTGCGCGACAGGTCCACGGGCGGCGCGTCCGGCTGGAGCGGATGCGGCGCGAGGGCCGGCTGCTGGAAGCCCGCCCCCGCGTCCGGCGAAGGATGGCCCTCGACTTCGCTCCCGCCGAGCGATCCGGCGAAATGGTCCTGCGGTGCGAGGGCCTGCGCAAGGCCTACGGCTCGACGGTCCTGTTCGAGGACTTTTCGCTGGAGGTGTACCGCGGGGAAAAAATCGGCATCGTGGGTCCCAACGGCGTGGGCAAGACCACGCTGCTGAAGATGGCCATGGGCAAGGTCGCGCCCGACGCCGGAGAAATCCGCCTCTTTGCGAACCAGACGATCGGGTACTACGACCAGGAACACGCCGACCTCAACCTGGCCCATACCGTGATCGACGAGATCCAGGCCCACCGCACCGCACCCCAGGAGGCCGAAATCCGGTCGTTTCTGGCGCGGTTTCTTTTCCGCGGGGGCGACGTCTACAAGCGGATCGCAGACCTGTCAGGCGGCGAGCAGAGTCGGGTCGTGCTCGCCAAGCTCGTCTGGCAGCGTCCGCAGGTGCTCATCCTCGACGAACCGACCAACCACCTGGACATCCCCGGCAAGGAAGCGCTCGAGGAAGCCCTGATCGCCTTTGAAGGCGCCATTCTGCTCGTCAGCCACGACCGTTACTTCCTCGACCGGGTCGTCAACCGTCTCCTCGTGCTCGCCGAACGAGGCCGATACGAGCTGCTGTCGGGCAACTGGAGCACATACGAATCACGGCTGGCCGAGCGTCAGGCCGCCGCCCGCGCGGCCGAGGAGGCGGCGGGCCCGGCGCGGCCTGCCCGAGGGCGCGGAGAACCCCGGCGCTCGAAGTCTGGCAGACCGGCCGCGCCCCGGGAGGTGGCGGCGTCCCGCTTTGCCGACTGGCCGCTCCAGAAGGTCGAGGACGCGATCATCGAGCGGGAGGAGCGACTGGCCTCGACGGAGGCGCAGTTCGCCGACCCGAACGTCTATCGTGATCCCGAACGGGCCAGAGCCCTGCAACACCAGGCCGCTGCCTTGCGAGCAGAGCTGGCCGAACTCAACGCCGAATGGGAGGCGCGTGCCCAACAGGCCGAGTAAGGGACGCCCGGGCCCGAGGGCCCGCGCCAGCCGGCGGCAGTCATCGGCCCCCACGGGACTCATGCGGTGACACGGGCACGCGGATTGCGTATTCCTTTCGGCGGCGGCGCGGGACCGTCCTGCGCCGCCGCGATGATCTCGAGCGGATCGGAGGTCGAGCCGTGAAGGTCATTGGCCTGACTCTTGCGGGCGTGGCTGTGGCCGCCTTGGCGGGCTGCACCGGAGAGCGGATGACCGTGGCCAGAGGGGTCCGCGTCGAACGGGTCTTCGGCCCTCAGCAACCCGGCCGGTACAAGCACCCGGCCTCGATCACCGAGCTGGCCGGCGGCGATCTGTACATCGCCTACTACGGGGGATCCGGCGAGTACGCCGACGACACGGCGGTGTACGGCTCCCGCAAGCCCCGGGGGCGGTCCCGATGGACGAGCCCGGTCGTGATCTCCGACACCCCCCGCGGACAGGCGGGCAATCCCGTCGTCTGGCAGGCGCCCGATGGATTGGTATGGCTCTTTTATGTCACGCGTCACGGCCCGACCTGGTCCAGCTCGCGCATACGGGCACGCATCTCCTCCGACGGCGCCCGCACGTGGTCGCCGTCCTTCGTCATCGCCGACGAGGAGGGCATGATGGTCCGCTCGCACCCGATCGTGCTGGCGGACGGCGATTATCTTCTGGGCGTCTACCGAGAAACCGGTCACGATCGCGAGTTCGTCGCAGCCGATACATGTTCGCTGTTCCTGCGCTACCATCCCGCCACGGGCCGGTGGACGGCGACGAATCCCATCCGCTCGCGGCTGGGCAACCTCCAGCCGGCCGTCGCCGCCCTGACGGACAACTACCTGGTCTGCTACTGCCGGCGTGGGGGCGGATATGAACCGCGGAGCGACGGCTTTCTCGTGCGGGCCGAATCCCGCGACGGCGGACGCACGTGGAGCGACGGGCGGGACAGCGGCCTGCCCAATCCCAACTCCGCGGCTGACTTCCTGAGACTCCGCAACGGACACCTGCTGCTGGTCTTCAACGACAGCCTGGACAGGCGCTCCCCCCTGACGGCGGCCCTCTCGATCGACGACGACTGCACCTATCCGTACCGGCTGGATCTGGTCCGCGGCCCCGACGCCTACGCCTACCCGAGTGTGATCCAGACCCGGGACGGGCTGATCCACATGGTGTTCACCTCGGGCGAGCGGACGATCGTGAACCACGCGGTTTTCGATGAGCAGGTGGTTCTGGGCGGGAGGCGCCGGCGGTAACGGCGGCGGTCGGAAGCCTTGTCCCGGCGAGGGTCGCGTCGGGCCTGCCGCAGGAGGCCGGTCTGTCCTGCCATTCACTTACCGCCGCCGTGGCGAGCCGACTCCCTGTCGCGGTGGACCGATGCACGACCCCCTCCGGCAGCGCTCAGGCTTTGAAGTACCGTGCCTGGGGATGGTGACAGATGAGGGCGCTGGTGGATTGCTCGGGCTCGAGCTGGAACTCCTCCGAGAGGGTTACGCCGATCCGGCCGGGCTCCAGCAGTCGCCAGAGCAGGGCCTGATCCTCCAGCCGGGGGCAGGCGGGATATCCGAAGCTGTAGCGGCAGCCCTGGTAGCCCTGCCTGAACAGATCGCGTATCTCGCGGGCGTCGCGGCCGGCGATGCCCAGCTCCACCCGGATCTGTTTGTGAATGTACTCGGCGAGGGCCTCGGCCGTCTCGACGCTGAGCCCGTGCAGATACAGATAGTCGCGATAGCGATCCTCCTGAAACCACTGGCGGGCCGTCCGGCTGGCCTGGCCTCCGACCGTCACGATCGAGAAGGCGACCACGTCGCGCTCGCCCGACCCGAGCGGGCGAAAGAAATCCGCCAGACACCAGTGCGGCGGCCTGTGCTGACGCGGGAACGTGAAACGGGCGACGGGACGATCCGGCTCGTGCGGGTCGTACACGATCAGATCGTCGCCGGAGGCATTGCACGGCCAGTATCCGTACACCGCACGCGGCTGGAGAATCTCCTCCCGTTCGCACCGGGCCACCAGCTCGCGGTAGATCGGTCGAACCTCCGAATCGATGGAGCGGCGGAACTCGTCGGCCGGCCTGCCCTTCTTGCGGAACTGCCACTGGACCTGGAAGAGCATCACCTCGTTCACGTACGCCAGCACGGCGCGGAGGGGAATCCGCTCGATCACGCGGGCGCCCCAGAACGGCGGCGTGGGAACGGGGACATCCCGGGCGATATCGGAGGCGGGCATCGGAGACCCGGCCGCAGGCCGCCGGCATGTCGGCGGTTCGGCCTTCGGCCGGTCGGTTTGCACGGTCGCCTCGCCGGGACCGGCGGCGCCTGCGGGGGCGGCAGCTCCCTCCCGCCCCGCTCCATCGGTCTGCGTCAACTGCGACATCCAGTGAAGGCCGTCGAAGGCATCCTTCGCATAGTACAGGGGCCCCCTGTAGATGGCGCGGAGATCCTCCTCGACGTACTTGCGCGTCAGGGCGGCGCCGCCCAGGATCACGGGCGGCGCCAGCCCCCGTTCGTTGAGCACCTCGAGGTTCTCCCGCATCACCAGCGTGCTCTTGACCAGCAGGCCGGACATCCCGATCGCGTCGGCCCGGTGCTCCTTCCAGGCGTCGATGATCGCGTTGATCGGCTGCTTGATCCCGAGGTTGTAGACCGTATAGCCGTTGTTCGTCAGCAGGATGTCCACCAGGTTCTTGCCGATATCGTGCACGTCGCCCTTGACCGTCGCGAGCACGATGCTTCCCTTCGATCCGCCGGGCCGCGGACCCGAACCGGCCGTCTTCTCCATGTGCGGTTCGAGGTACGCGACGGCCGCCTTCATGGTCTCGGCCGACTGGAGCACGAACGGCAACTGCATCTGTCCGGCGCCGAACAGATCGCCGACGACCTTCATGCCGTCGAGCAGGAAGCGATTGATGATCTCGAGGGGCGGCCAGGTCCGCATGGCCTCGCCCAGGTCGGCCTCGAGGCCCGCGCGATCTCCCTCGATGATCCGCTGCTTGAGTCGCTCCTCGACGGGCCGTGGAACCGCCGTCTTCCGGCTCGTGGGCCGGACCTCCGCGAAAAGCGCCAGGAAGGCCTGGAGGGGATCGCCCCCGTCCCGTTCATCGAATATCAGCCGCCTCGCCGCCTCGCGCCGGGGCGACTCGATCCGGAACATGGGCTCGATCCCCGAGGCGTGGACGATCGCCGCATCCAGCCCGCGTTCGCACGCATAGTGCAGGAAGACGCTGTTGAGCACGTGGCGGGCGGCCGGCGCGATTCCGAAGCTCACGTTCGAAACCCCCAGGAGGGTGTGACATCCGGGCAGCTCCCGCTTGATCCGCTGCACGGCCTCGAGCGTCTCGATCGCCAGTCGTCGGTCGTCCTCGTTCCCCGTGCAGATCGTGAACGTGAGCGGATCGAAGATCAGGTCGGCCGGCCGAAGGCCGTACTTCCGCGTGGCCAGGTCGTAGATCCGCCGGGCGATCGCCACCTTGCGGTCCGCCGTCCTGGCCATCCCCTCCTCGTCGATCGTCAGCGCTACGACGGCGGCGCCGAACGTGCGGCACAGGGGCAGGATCTCCGCGCAGCGGCGCTCCCCATCCTCAAGATTCACGCTGTTGACGATGCACCGGCCCCCGGCCAGCTTCAGAGACGCCTCGATGACGGCGGTTTCCGTGGAGTCGATCATGAGCGGGACCGGCACCTCCGTCGCGAACCGGGAGACGATCTCCCGCATGTCCCGGACCTCGTCGCGGCCCACGTAGGCCGCGCACACGTCGATCACGTGGCTGCCCTCGCGGACCTGCTCCTTGGCCATCGCGACCATCCCGTCGTAGTCCTCGGCCTCCAGCAGACGCCGGAATCTCCGGGACCCGTTGGCGTTCGTCCGCTCTCCGACGATCAGGAAGCTCGACTGCTGACGGATGGGGCACGCCTGGTAAAGACTCGATACGCTCGGCTCGGTCTTCACATTCCTCGGGCGGGGCGGACGGACGCCGATCGCCTCCACCACGGCCGCCAGGTGTTCCGGTGTCGTCCCGCAACAGCCTCCGACCACGTTCACGCCGTCCGTCTCCACGAACTCGCGAAGCCAGCGGGCCAGCTCCGCCGGCGTCAGCGGATAGACCGGCCGGCCCTCCACGAGCTGAGGCAGCCCCGCGTTCGGCTGAACGCTCAGGAACCGCGAGCAGTTGGCGGCCAGGTAGCGGACGTGCTCGCTCATCTCCTGCGGACCCGTCGCACAGTTGAGTCCGATCACGTCCACCTGCGGGTACGCCTCCAGGGCCACCGTCGCGGCGGCCATGTCCGTTCCGATCAGCATCGTGCCGGTGGTCTCCATCGTAATCTGGACCATGATGGGAACCCTCCGGCCCTTCTCGCGCATCGCCGTCTCGACCCCCGCCAACGCGGCCTTGGTCTGGAGAATGTCCTGGCACGTTTCGATCAGCATCACATCCACGCCGCCGTCGAGCAGCCCCCGGGCCTGCTCCGCGTAGCTGTCCGCCAGGATGTCCCACGTGGTCTGTCGCAGCGACGGCAGCCGGGTTCCCGGACCGATCGAGCCCGCCACGAAACGCGGCCGATCCGGCCCGGCGAATCCGTCGGCCACGCGGCGCGCCAGGCCGGCGGCGACACGGTTGATCTCGTACACGCGGTCGGCCAGGCCGAACTCGGCCAGAACGATCTTGTTGGCCCCGAAAGTGTTGGTCTCGATGGCATCGCATCCGACGGCCAGGAAAGAAGCGTGGATCTCTTCAATCACATCCGGACGCGTCAGGACGAGGACCTCCGTGCAGTTCTCCAGTCCCTGATAATCCGAGAGGGGAAGGCCGTAACGATGGACGCTGGTGCCCATCGCCCCGTCGAAGACGAGTACGCGCTGCTGAAGCAGCCTCAGAAAAGCGGATTCCATGGCGGTCGATTCTAAGCCCGGCGCGGTGTGGTGCCAGAATCCGCCCCCGGGGCACCGCAATCCATCTCATCGGAAGCGAGGCTCCTTGGACACGGTCTGCGGGGCTTGGGCAAGCCCGGGTACCCCCCCGAACGCGGTTGACACGGACTTGCGATATCGGCATACTCGCCGGCGGCTGGGCCGGTAGCGTCTTGCCGACGGGCTTGGGGGCAACTCCTCGGGGGTTTCCGGGGCGGAGCGCCCCGTCTTGGGAGCCCGTTCCGATCTGCCCGCTGACGGCCTTCCAGCCCGTAGTACCCGGGCCAGACGGCGCGCGGTTGGCCGACCCGGTCGGTTTCAGATCGTCCAGGCGCGCCCCATACGCCGGGGGGGCGGACGCGGGCGCGGGACAGGGGCAAGTCATGAGCGACGAATACACACGGAGGGAGTTCCTGGGTGCGGCCGCGGCCGGTCTGGCCTCGGCCGGGCTGGTGGCCAAGGGGCTGGGCCAGGTGGTGGCCGCCGGGCCCGCAGCCGATCCGCCGGACACGCGGATCCGCAAGGTATTCCTGGCCAAGCCGGTGCCGAGCTGGCCCAAGCCGGACATCGACCTGAAGGACGAGATGCGCCGCATCGACGCCGAGCTGGAAAGGCTCTCCGATCAGCTCCGCGGAATCCGCTTCGAGGGGGGTGAACTCTATCGTACCCCTTCCGAAGTCCCCACGACGGCTGAGGGCCTGGGACGCCCCGATGGCCTGCTCGTTTTCAACCTGACCTCCGGCGTAACCGGAATGCTGGAGGTCCTGGCGGCCTCGGGCCTGCCTACGGTTCTGTACTCCCAGCCCTTCAGCGGCCACGACTGGTCCCGTGTGCCCGCGCTGAGGAAGGCCGGCCATCGGATCATCTGCCTGGCCACCAGCGATTACGGCGAGATCGCCGGGGCGTGCCGACTCATCCGCACGATCCGTCGGCTGAAGGAAACGCGGATTCTGTACGTGAGCAACGGTCCGTACGGCGAAAAGCAGGCGGCCGCGATCCGCGAGCGGCTCGGCCCGACGGTGGTGTCCGTCTCGCCGGACCGGCTGAACGCGGCCTACCGGGCGGTCCCGGAGTCGGACGCGAAGGCCGAGGCCCGCGAGTGGATCGACAACGCCGCGAAGGTGGTCGAGCCCTCGGAGCAGGAGATCGCCGACAGCGGGCGGCTCTACCTGGCCCTCCGCAGGATCATGGAGGAGGAGAAGGCCCAGGCGGTGACCATCAACTGCCTGGGGCTCTTCGCTCAGAAGCTCCTCCCCGCCTATCCGTGCCTGGCCTTCTGCAAGCTGAACAACATCGGCCTGGCCGGCGTGTGCGAGGGCGACATGGACTCGACGCTCACGCAGTTGATCTTCACCTACGCGTTCGGGGTACCGGGCTTCGTGAGCGACCCGGTGATCGACACCGCCACCAATACGGTCGTTCACGCTCACTGCGTGTCGGCCACGCGGATGGACGGGCCGGACTCGCCCCCTGCCCCCTACGTGATCCGCAGCCACCTCGAGGACAACAAGGGGGCGTCGTTGCAGGTACGGATGCGGGTCGGCCAGGTCATCACGATGGCCAAGCTCGTGGACCTGGAAACCATGCTCATTTCGACGGGAACCATCATGGACAACCCCGATCTCGACCGCGGCTGCCGAACGAAGATCACCACCCGGGTGGCCGACGCCCGCAGGCTGCTCAACGAGTACGGCCACGGCCTGCATCGGGTCATCTTCTACGGCGATCGCGTCAATGCGATCAGGCACCTGGCGAACCTGATGAAACTGAACGTGGTGCAGGAGATGTAGCGGAGATGACGGGCGCCCGATCGCAGCCGGCATTCAGGATTCGTCATCCCGCACCTATCAGCGCTTCAGGAGGACCCTCATGGCTCACGACCACGCGGAATACTCATGCACGTGCTGCGCGAGGCACCGGCAGCCGCTCCGGGAGGCCCTCGCGGCCGTCTCCCGCCGTGACTTCATGCTCGGCCTCGGGGGCGCCGCCGTCGCAGGCGGCCTGACGGCAACCCGGCCGGCCGGCGCCCAGGAGGCCCCGGCCCCGACAACCCGACCGGCCGTTCAGCCGGCCTCCGAACTGGTCGTCCTGCCGGTACTCACCTACTACACGCCCCAACGGCAGCCCCAGACGAGCTGGCGGCCATGGGGCGGCATCCAGACCGAGGCTCAGGCCGACGAAGAGGTCCGGCGCATCGAAAAGGAGCTGGCCGGCCTCGCCCGGAAGGACCCGGCGATCCGCTTCCTGCCCGTCGCGAAGGCACGCCGGCCCGAGGAGGGCGCCGAACTCCGCCGGCGTCCCCATGACGTGACGCTGGTATACGCCGCCGGCGGCCCCGAGCAGACCTTGGACGTGTTCGCCGGCCCCGACCAGTGGACGATCTGGTTCCTGCGCCACCGCTCCGGGCCCGTCTCGCTGTACTATGAGATCCTGCACCCCCGATTCATGCGCAAGGGCAGCGATCGGTACGTCCAGCCCGGCATCGGCGTGCAGGATGTCGTCGTGGACGAATACGACGATCTCGCGTGGCGCCTGCGGTCCCTGCTGGCGCTGCGCAGGACGCTCGGTCAGCGCATCGTCGCGATCGGCGGAGCGGGCGGTTGGGGCGACGGCCACAGGCTGGCCCCGCCCATCTCGCGCGAGAAATGGCATCTCGACATCATCGATGTACCCTACCCTGACGTGGGACGACGAATCGACGGGCTGAAGAAGGACCCGGCGGCCGTGGCCGAGGCGAAGCGCCAGGCCGATGCGTACCTGAAACGCTCGAACGTCAAGCTCGTCTGCGACCGCAGGTTCGTCGACAACGCCTTCCTGCTTTACCGGGTGTTCAAGGACATCATGGCCGAGCATCGGGCCGCGGCCATGACGATCCAGCACTGCATGGGGACGATCATGCCCCTGTCGGAGACGACGGCATGCCTGCCGTTGAGCCTCATCAACGACGAGGGCCTGCTGGCGTTCTGCGAATCGGACTTCGTGGTCATCCCGGCGGGCATCCTTATGCACCACATCACGGGCCTGCCGGTCTTCCTGAACGATCCGACCTGGCCGCACCATAACATGGTTACGATCGCCCATTGCACGGCTCCCAGCCGCATGGACGGGAAACACTACGAGCCCGTGGAAATCCACACGCACTTCGAATCGGACTATGGCGCCGCCCCGAAGGTGGCCATGAAGAAGGGCCAGATCACGACGAACGTGATCCCCGACTTCGCGGCCAAGAAGTGGGTGGGCTTCATCGGCAAGGTGCTCGCCAACCCGTTCCACGACATCTGTCGTTCGCAGACGGACATCAGCGTGGAGGGTGACTGCGACCGGCTCGTGCAGGACATGCGAGGCTTCCACTGGATGACGGTTTACGGCGACTGCCGGCGGGAGGTCGGCTACGCCATCGGCAAGCTGGGGATCGACTGGGAGGACGTATCGGCATAGAAATCCCTTCGACCCGCAGGCCGCAGACCGGCTTGGGGCGCGCGGGTGGCGGGCCGGAGGCACGATCCTCCGGCCAGGGAGGTTCCCGGAACGTTGTCCGGACCCGCCCCTCGGGGCGATCGAGACGCACCGGCCGGCGCATTGCGGAGCGCGGAAGGCGCCGTTTATACTACGAGCGCCCGAGGCAGTCCCCCCTTAAGACCGTCTGGTTCACCCCGGCCAGACGGCAGAGCCTCGGGCGCTTTTTTTGCGCCACGATCCGGCCGTGGGAGGCGACCGATCAGCTCGGCAGAATCCAGTCCACGTAGGCGAAGATGTACGCCACCTGAAGGACCATCAGCCCCGTGCACACGGCCGCCGTTGTCACGGGCCGGGCCGCCAGCTTCTGAGCCGCCAGCAGGAAGCACGGCAGCGCGATGAGCTGGTAGCGGGCGATCCCGGTGAGCCGGCCCCCATCGACCGGGTCGGGCAGCCATCCCATGAGAAAAACGAGGATGGGCAGAAGGAACAGCAGCCGCGGCAGCCGCGACCGCGCCAGTCCCGCCACGGCCAGGCCCAGGATGCACGCGTTCCAGAACGCATTCCAAGTCCGCGGTCGCCAGAGTTCCGCGAATTGCCCGCGAAACAGGTATTTGATCGGCCGAAAACCCTTCTCGATGACCGGTCGCAGGAGCACGACCTTCGCCCAGTCGCCCGGTTCGCGCGTCCGGTGGGGCCAATGCTCCTGCGCCACCGCAAAGGCGTCGATCCGACCGTAGTGCCGCCACAGGTAAACCTGATAGGCGAAAAAACCGCTCAGGCACACGCACCCCACCACAACCGCCCGCGCGACCCTCCGGGCCCCCCCGCCCATTCGGTTCGCCATCAGCGACCACAACGGTACGACAGCCGCCAGCGCCAGCCCCGTTGGCCGCGTGGCCGTCGCGAGCCCGGTCACCACGGCCGCCGCTCCGATCCTCCGGCGATCCAGCAGCCAGATGGCCACCGCGACGAACATGACGAACAGGCCGTCGGCGTACCCCGTCGAGAAGAACATCGCCGCCGGATAGGTCGCCAGCAACGCACAGGCCGCAAAGGCCGTCCGGCCGTCCGTGTGCCTCCGGGCCCAGGCGAAGAAGAACATGACCGCGATCAGGGCTGCGGCGTGGGAGACCGCCAGCATCGCCACTTCGGGATGCAGCACTCGGGCCACGGGCCGCACCACGAGCGGATACAGTGGAAAGAACGCGACGGTGTCGGTGATCTGCTCCGGATAGCCGTACAGGAGGATCTGCTCGTAGTGGCCCGAGTCCCACCGCATCAGGGGGATCTCCGACCACCAGTCGAACTGCGGGCGGTCCCGATGCTGGGGGGCCGCGTAGGCGGCCGCGATCACGACGATCCGCGTCAGCGCAAAGAGGCCCGCACTCGCCAGGAGCCACCGGCCCGCCGCGGGCACTTCGGCCGACGGATCGGACGCCCGTCCGGCGGCGGGCGCAGAGACGTCGGGCGGCGGGTTCATGACTCACCCGGCTCCGGAAGCCGTATTCGCATGCCCACCGTGCGGTTGATCATGCGCGGGTGGTGAAGGATTTCGACTTCCGCTCCCGGCGGCAGAACGCTCGACAGTGCCGCCACCTCGGATTCGTAGGCATGAAGCAGGATCGCCCCGCCCCGATTCAGGTGCGACGGCGCCTGGGCCGCCAGCCGCTCGATGAGCCGCTGGTGGTACCGGAGGACCGGCCGGGGCATCGCCACGCCCGACGACCGCCGGATCAACGGAACCCGTCGCAGGAGGTTCTTGGCCAGGTTCGACCAGAACGTATCGGGCCGCCAGTTGTACGGGGGGTTGAACGCAATCAGGTCGAATCGCCCCTCGACGGACTCCAGCAGATCGGATCGCACACAAGGGAAGGCCACGCCGTTGCGCCGGGCGTTGCGACGGGCCGCCCGGACCGCGGCCCGCGAGATATCGCTCGCGGTTACATCATAGCCGAGCCGCGCCAGACAGATCGCTACGATCCCGGTCCCCGTGCCGACGTCCAGAATGCGCTGCCCGGGGCGGGCCTGTGAGATTACGAGCTCCGCGAAGGCCCGGCTGTCGGCCTGGGCAGCCGAGACCCAGGGCGGCGCGCTTACGGCCGTCGACTCGCAGGTCTGCCGCACCGCCACGGGGATCTCCGGCATGCTCGCACGCGGTCTCCTCGACTGCTGACCGCTCGACCAGGCGGCGAACGTCGTCGCCGTCCACGATTCCCGGTCCAGGTAGCGCCACAGCTCGGGGACGCTCAGCGCCCGCACCTCGAAGGCCCGCTGCGGGGCCGCCGCGTAGCCTCGCAGGTACGGCCTCGGATAGACCCGGTCGCGCGGATCGGGCCCGATCGCCGGGTGCAGAAGCACCTCGACGCTGCCATACGGCACGGCCGCCAGTCCCGCGATAATCGTACCGAGGTTCATATGGGCCGTATAGTTGACGCCCACGAAGTAATCGGTGGTGTACAGCCCGTGTTCACGCGCCACGAAATCGTTGCCCAGCGCGAACCGGTTCAGCAGCAGGTGCTTGAGGTAGTTCGCGTTCGTCAACGGCTGGATCCGCTTGCCGAACCCCCCGGCCCCATAGGGCAACTCCCGGACCAGCCGGATGCACCGGATGCCATACTCGACCGCCAGACGGCAAGCGATCCGGAAGATCTCCGGGATCATGTGTACGTGTTGATGGGAGTTGAGGTGGTCCGGCCGCAGGCCGTCGGCCAGGACCTTCTCGATCTGCGCCCGGAACTCCCGTTCGATCTGCTCGCAGCCGGCCGCTGTCCGGGCCAGCCGCATCAGCCACAGGAACCCCGGTCGAAGCCGCCCGTCCGCGCCGAGCAGCAGCGGCACGCGGTCGCGACGCGACACGCACTCTGCCTCGTTGAGGCACAGGTGCACGCCGATCCCGATCCCCGGACACGAAGGGACAACGTCCCGAACGGCATGTTCGTAGGCATATCCGTTGGCCCGCAGACACGTGCTCGTCAGACGGCCCGCCCGGAAGGCCCGTCGGATGCCTTCGTTGAAGGCATAGAGCAGACCCAGGTCGTCCGCTTCGAGGATCACCGACCGGCGGCCCGCCGCCGCCGGGTCGGAGCGCACCGCAGACACCTCCGGCCCACCCCGCCGTGAGAACGACGGACCATCCATCGGCGGGTGTACGAGAGGCCGATTGGCTCCGATCCTCGTGACCGGGTGCGGGTAGGTCATGGACCGCGCGTCGCAGTACCCCAGGGCCGGGCTGCCATTCTAATGGACCACCGGAAACGCGGAAAAGGCGCGTCCGCCCGGCCGGCTGAACGCCACGCCCGCCGCACAGGGTCCGCCGCCATTCTACAGGTCGAAGTCCAGTTTGTCCTTGTATGTGCGGGCGAACAGGCCGACGATCCGCCCCAGCGAATAGCTGACGAAGAACCCCAGCCCGATCATGACCGCCCACGCCGCCAGACCCATGCCTGTCGCGGTCAGCCCCTTGCTGATTCCATAGCGGGCGGCGTCCAGGATGGCCCCTCCGGCCCAACTGATCACCCCGACCATGACGCCCGTGTACATTCCCAGGTACAGCAGACAGATCAGGAAGAGGAAAACGTAGTGCGCCGGTACGGCCGCGATGGACCGGATCACCCGAACGGGGTTCAGCCCGTCGATCGAACGCCCGCTGGCCAGGCCGATCAGGTTCATCGGGATCATGAAGGTCACCAGCGCCAGAATCGCGATGTTGCCGGGCGTCAGCAGACGATTCAGGTCCTCGCGGGTGTTCGGAAAGTCCAGGACCCCGTGGTGCGCCCGCAGAACCAGAAGCGTCAGGATGGCCGTGTAGTACAGAAAGATCGCCACGTACCCCAGCAGGGCCGTCCCGAGATTCGCCGGCGACCATACCAGTGTGGGCGGCTGCTCGCTCCCCGCGGAGGTCGTGCGGATCGAGTCGATCAGGATATGATAGTCGACCAGCCCGAAGTAGATCCCCTCAAGCACGAACATGATCGTCAGGAACAGCCCGACCCAGCTGAAATCCGTCTCTTCGCTGATCGGATTGAGCGAGGCCCCCGCCGCGAACCCGAGGACCATGCCCGCCGGGACCACGATGGCCGCCAGCGCAATGCCGATGCCGGCGATGATCCACATCAGCGCCGGAATCGGGTACAGCAGCGCGCTGGCGAAACCCGTGTAGAACGTCACCGGGGCCCGGATGCGGCCGGCCAGCGAATCCGAGTACCGTGCGTCCTCGGCTCCGCCCCCGGCCACGCCGGGAATCGGTGTATCGCACTCCTTGCAGATCACCTCCGAGTACGGATCGGAAGCCCGGACCTCCGCCCCGCAAACCGGGCAGAGGCGCAGGTTCGGGTCCGCCGGACGCTTCGAGGGACCGGCGGCCGCCTGGGCTTCCTTGAGCGACATGCGTTTGCGGCGGCGACGGTCGATCATCAGGGCCTCGCCGGCCTGTTCGATCTCTGCCATCGAGCCGAAATCGAGTTTCGGGCGATCGGCCGCTTCGTCGGCCGGCGAGAACTCGGGCAGGTGAATGGGCTTGGTACAGGCCGGGCACTTGACGACTTTGCCCGCGTATTGATCCGGGATCTTCAAAGCGGTCTGACAGCGAGGACAGCGAACGTTTAGCAAGACCCCACCCCTCGGAACCGCGTGCGGAAAACCGCTGCACCCGCACCGTCGTCGGCTTCTGGTTTACACGGGGTCTTGCCGCAATTCAACTTCGAGGCTCAACCTGGCCCGGCAACCGGAATCCTGCCTTCCGGGCGACAGGGCGCCCGCGGACGGCTCTGGCTGCTGCGCTCGCGCCCACGCGAGAGACTTCGGCGCCACAGCACTCGAGCGGGGGACCTCACCCCTGCGGGCCGAGCCGACAGCAGGCCACGGGGCGCCCCGACAAGCCTCAATCGCATGCGCAAACAGACCCGGCGGCCTTGCCGGATTACGCCCCGAATCCGCGCGGAGCGAGCCACGCAGGCCCGCCGGCCCGCTCCACCAGATCGGCGGACGCATCCCGACACCGGACCGCTGGCCTGCTGACGCGTCCGCTGTTACAAGACGAGCTTTATGCCGGCACGCACGTGGCGGCCGGCCTACCTGAAGGCCACCGCAGAGGCGGCGGCAACTTGAGGGAAACGAGGATGACCGGCCAGGAACTTCGCGAGGCCCTGCACGCGGGCCGGCGCGTCTACGGCACCACCATCACAAACCCGTCGTTGTGGGCCCTGCCCATGTACCGCGGCCTGGACTTCGCGTTCGTCGACAATGAGCACATACCGCTCGGCCGCGAGTCCACGATGGCCCTGTGCCAAGCCCTGCGGGCATGCGGAGTTGCCCCCCTGGTGCGGATCCCGACGGCGGATCCGACGCGGGCGGCCATGACGCTCGACCTGGGGGCGGACGGCATCGTCTGCCCGTATGTGGAAGACCCCGAGGTGGCGCGCCAGATGGTCGGCGTCGCCAAATGGCGGCCCCTCAAGGGCCGGAAGTTGGCCGAGTTCCTCCGGACGGGCGAGGGCGTAGCCCCGCACACCCTCGAATACCTTCGCCGCTGGAACCGCAACAGCGTGCTGATCTTCAACATTGAGAGCCGCCCGGCCTTCGAGCGGCTGGACGAACTCCTGGCCGTCGAAGGGCTGGATGGCATCCTCATCGGCCCGCACGATCTGTCGATCAGCCTCGACATGCCCGAGCAGTACGATCACCCCGAGTTCGTCCGGGTCACCGAACAGATCATCACGCGGGCGCGGGCCGCCGGCCTGGGCGCGGGGCTGCACTACTGGATGGGCCTCGAAGGGCAGATGCAGTATGTCCGCCGGGGGGCCAACCTGATCCTCTATTCATCCGACGTCACGGAAGCAACGCGATCGATCAACGCGGCCATCGCCCGGCTCCGGGCCGCCTTCGACGCCGGCCCTCAAGGGCCCGATGCCGGCGAGGCCTGTAAGCCTCCCCCGCCGGCATGACATGCAAGCAACCGGTTCTCCCCCGCCGGCCCTACGCCCCCTCGCCCCCGGGCAGCAGAATCGTGAATGTCGTGCCCGCGCCGACCCGGCTCTCCACGGACAGCTCGCCCCCATCCTCCTCGACCAGCTCCTTGCAGATCGTCAGCCCTAGCCCCAAGCCCCGTTTGTCCGGCTTGTCCGCGTAACACTTCGTAGAGAAGAACGGCTCGAAAATCCGAGGAAGATCCTCCGCCTTGATCCCACAGCCCGTGTCCCGGACCCGCACGGCCACGCGGTCGGGACCTGCGGGTTCGGCTTCGATCGTCAGGCGGCCTGGCCGGCCGAGCATGGCCTGTCGCGCGTTGAGAATCAGGTTGAAAAGCACCTGTTGGAGGTGTGTGCGATTGGCCCGGACCGTCAGCTCCGGATCCACCTGAACGTTGAGCGTGATGTTGTCCTTGGCCAGGTCTCGACACAGGCACCCGAGGGCATCCTCGACCAGCGGCCGGAGAAGCTGACGGCTCGGCCCGCTCTCGCCGTTGCGGGCCATGCCCACGATGCGCCCGGACATCTGCCGCAGGATTTCGATGCGGTCGAGCGTCTTCTCCAGCGCCTTGCGCATCAGCTCAACGTCGCCCGTATCCAAGGCCTGCCGCGCATACGCCATCACGGGCGTAAACTGGTTGTTGAATTCATGGGCCAGCATCGCCGACATCGTGCCCAGGCTTGCGAGCCTCTGCGCATGCCGGAGTTGCTCGCGCAAGCCTGCGAAATGCCGCTCAAGGCGGTCGAGCTGCGCTTGCAGGGCGTACGCGTCGGCCGATACACTCGTCCGCGGGGCGGTCGGTTCGGCCGGACCGGGTTCGGTGACCGGGGTGGTCATGGCAAATCGGAGGCCCCTCCGGACGGACCCGTCACAACACGGCGACGCGTCCGGGGCCGCGCATCCGGGCGCCCCTCTGGTTTATCGGCAGGGCTTCGCGGCCGGCTACAGCCCATGGACATCGAGGACCGTCTGGATATCCTGCTGAACGCCGCCGCCGAACTCGGAATCGACGTGCGACGTGAGCCGTTGGGCGGCCAGGCCGGCGGGCTCTGTACCGTCAGAGGGCGCCGCGTCCTGTTCGTGGACGTGTCGGCCGACCTCATGACGCGATACGAAAAGACCCTGGAGGCGTTGGCGGGCCTGCCCGGCCTTCAAGATCGGTACATTCCCCCGGAGATCCGGGAGGACCTCGACCGGGCCGCCGGGCGATGACCCCGGCCTCCGGGCGGCCACCTGAGACGGTTGGATTCGGGACGGTTTGCGAAAGGCCATGCGAGGCAATCCCCGCATTCACGCAATCTCCGATGTGCGAATCGAGGCGCCCCCCGGCCGCGAAGAGGTACTCCGAAAGCTCTACCGCGACCTGCTGGGGCTGTGTGAGGCTCAGCCTCCGCCGGAGTTCGCCCCGGCATTGGCTTTCGAGGCCCACGGACGTCGCCTGAACGTCCGAATACTCCGGGAGGCGATGGCCTCGCCGATGCGGCGGAGACTCTTGATTGAGGTGGACTCGCTCGAACAGGCCGCCGAGCGGCTCTGGCGGAGCGGGTTCCCGTGTCAGTTGACGCTCGGCATGGGGATCGGGGACCGCCGGGTGGTGCTCCTCGATCCTGGCGGAAACCGGGTCGAACTCAAGGAGGTCCGCCCCCTGTAGCCGGCCTGTGCAGGGCTCCCGGGGGCAGTGTCACCGCCGCTGGGCGTAAGAAATATTGACAGCCTGAAGGGCTATCAGCTGTAACCGTCTTTGCTGAAATGACTTACGTTGATGATCCGGATCAAAAAAACTTGGCTCGAGGGGCGTGACATCTTGCGTGGACGTCGCTATACTATCGCGAAAGCCCTAGTGGCCGGGGCAGTAGTTTCGACCTTCTCCCCAGTCGCACTAGCGGCGAGGGTCACATCCATCGCCGCAGGTTCCTGTGACGGAACTTGAGCGTCGTTCAAGCCGATGCCTCTGTGTGTGCTTCCGAGCGGGTTGAGACGCAGACGACCCCGGCTGACATGGAACGATGAGCCAGCGGAAGGCTCTCTCGCGTGGAATAGCCCAGTGGTCGGGCAGGAGGCCCGAGCGTCAGGGTGCTGAGGGATCGCAGGCCCATCATCGGCTGGTGCACAGGCGCGGGACGAAGCACCGTCACACGACTTACGCGTAGCCCGGCACCAGTTTCACCAGGGCGGACACCCTCGTTTCGATGAAGTCGACGGCAGTCGAGCCACGCGAGAGGCCGCGCACCCGGAATCTCTCTGCGATCCGAGTTGCCGGAGCCGCCCCAGGGGCACGGGGACAAGCGGCCCGAAGCCGCCGGGGAGAATCGGGACCACCCGCGAGGAAGATGCCCGAAAACCCGGAAGCCGTCTGATAAGAACGCCGATTATAGGTAACGGCCCTATCTGGTGACGGCGCCGTTGGTCAAGGGATGTGGCGCTCCCCGACCGAGCGCACAGGGATGCGGTAAAACCAGGACACACCGACAACACGCGTTGTCACCTTCAGAATGAACCGACAGGAGGAAACGTTTCATGGCTAAGAGCCATAACAGCCGGACCACCCGGTCCACCACCACCCGACGGAAGGTCGCCCCGGCCGCGCCGCCCGACGAGACCGACTTCGACGTCGCCTTCGAGAACAACGACGAGGCCGCCGAGGAGGCCCAGGTGCTCTCGGAGAGCGCGATTGATGCGGAGACGCACGCCAAGTACGAGGAGGTCAAGCGGGGCGAACTCCACATCACCGACCTCCAGAAGATGAGCGTCCAGGAGCTCCACGAGATCGCCAAGAACGAGGGGCTCCAGGAATACACGGGCCTCAAGAAGCAGGACCTGATCTTCAAGATCCTCAAGGAGCGGATCCGACAGACGGGTCTCATGTACGGCGAGGGCGTCCTGGAGATCCTCCCGGACGGCTTCGGCTTTCTCCGCAGCCCGGAGTACAACTACCTCCCGTGCCCCGACGACATCTACGTGAGCCCCTCCCAGATCCGGCGATTCGGCCTGCGCAACGGGCACGTCGTCTCCGGCCAGATCCGCCCGCCCAAGGAGTCGGAGCGATACTTCGCCCTGCTCCGGGTGGAGGCCATCAACTACGAGGATCCCGAAAAGGTCACCGAAAAGGCGAACTTCGAGGACCTCACGCCGCTGCACCCGAACAAGCGGCTCATCCTCGAGACGACCCCCGACGAGATCAACATGCGCATCGTGGACCTCGTGACCCCGATCGGCAAAGGCCAGCGCATGCTGATCGTCGCCCCGCCCCGTACCGGCAAGACCGTCCTCCTTCAGAAAATCGCCAACGCCATCACAAGGAATGAGCCCGACGCCTACGTCATCATCCTGCTGATCGACGAGCGCCCCGAGGAAGTGACCGAAATGCAGCGCAACACGAAGGCGGAGGTCATCAGCTCCACCTTCGACGAACCCGCCAGCCGGCACGTCCAGGTCGCCGAGATGGTGATCGAGAAGGCCAAGCGGATGGTCGAGTACGGCCGCGATGTTGTGATCCTTCTCGACTCGATCACCCGCCTGGCCCGGGCCTACAACACCGAGGTCCCGCACTCGGGCAAGATCCTGACCGGCGGCGTGGACGCCAACGCCCTTCAGAAGCCCAAGCGGTTCTTCGGCGCGGCCCGGAACATCGAGGAAGGCGGCTCCCTGACGATCATCGGAACCGCCCTCGTCGACACGGGCAGCAAGATGGACGAGGTCATCTTCGAAGAGTTCAAGGGCACCGGCAACAGCGAGCTGCACCTGGACCGGCGGCTTGTCGACCGGCGGGTCTGGCCCGCCATTGACATCGCGGCCAGCGGCACCCGCAAGGAAGAACTGCTCCTGGACCCCAAGGAGCTGGAGCTGGTCTATCGGCTCCGCCGCGTGCTCAGCGACATGAATGTGGTCGAGGCCGTCGAGCTGCTCCGCAGCCGGCTCGAGAAGACCCGGACCAACGCCGAGTTCCTGATGACGATGAACTTCTCGTGATCGGGGTCGTCGGCGGATCCGCCCGGTTCCGGCAGATCAAAACGGCCGCCCCTGCTGCGGGCGGCCGTTTTCCCGCGCCACCTGCCCCCGCCCGCATTCCGCCTCCGACCGGACTGGCTACCGTCCGGCGGCGAGAGTCTCCTCCACCGCCCGGATCACCCGGGGGACATCGAACGGCTTGCGGAGGATCCCGTCAAAACCACGCTGCCGGAGGGCCTCCGCTTCGCCGTCGCTGATCGATCCGCTGACGGCGATAAGCCGCGTACCCTGAAGGTCCGGCTCCGTCGCGATGATCCGCGCGACCACCTTGGGATCCACGTCCGGCAGGGACACGTCGAGCATCACGACATGCGGCTTGTGCGTAGCCAGCAGCATCCCCGCTTCGATCGCGGTGGCCGCCGCGCGGACCTCGTACCGTCCGTGTTCCTGGAGCGTCCTGACCAGAAACGTGGTTGTATCCGCATCGGCATCGACGATCAGCAGACGGGTCTGGCCCGCGTCAAGCCCGTTGAGCGGGATCCCGTGAGCCTTCATGAACCGTACGAGCGCCTGAACGGGAATCCGTCGGTCCTTGCTCCCCGGTATGCGGTAGCCGCGGAGCTGGCCGCTGTCGAACCATTTCGAGACCGTCCGCGGGGCCACGTTGCAGATCCGGGCCACCTGGCCGGTTGTCAGAACATCTTTGCGTGGCGGCTGCATGGATGCCTCGTCCACCCGACGAACCTTCGCCCCGGGGCCGGGGCCTCTGGCACGGGCCAACCGGACCCGCCGCACGCGCGGCGTCCCGCCTCTCTCATCGGCTCGGGTGCGGGCCGACTCTCGCAAGAGCCCGCAAACCTGGCACAGAACTCAAATCCGGACTCAAACCCCGCGTCGGTGGAATGGCGTTGGGGAGAGTTGGCTGGCGGCGCCTGGACGCGGTCGCGCCGAAGCCGACGCCTATCCGCCCATAAGAACAGCAGGCCCCGCCACGGGCAAAGACAAGCCTTCCCGGAAAGGTCCGAGTAACCGCCCGGCCGGCCTCACCGACCCAGAAGCTCACGAACCTGGTCGGCCGTCGGCATCGACGGCTGCGCCCCGAATCGCGTACAGGCCAGCGCCCCGGCCGCGCTCGCGTATCGGGCCGCCTCGACCAGGTCTTCACCGCGTGCCAGCGCTACGCCCAGGCCCCCGGTGAACGCGTCGCCGGCCGCCGTGGTATCGACCACCTCCACGCGAAAGCCGGGCACCCTGGTTATCGCCCCCTCCTGGATTACGGCCGAGCCGCCCGGCCCCAGCTTAAGGACCACCCGCCGGGCCCCAAACCTGCTCAGGGCTTCGGCCACCGCCGCCAGGTTCGCCGCGTCATCCGAGAAAGGCAGCCCCGTCAGCGTCGCCGCCTCGCCCGCGTTGGGCGTGAGCACGTCGACCGCGAACAGCTCGCGCGGGAGCCCAGCGTCGGCCGGGGCGGGATCCAGGATGGTCAGGACGCCGAGCTCCCGGCACAACTCGATCGCACGCCGAACGGTAGCCACCGGTATCTCGAGCTGGAGCAGACAGACGCGGGCCGCCGCCAGCGCGTCCCGGTGGGCCTCGATATCCTGCGGGGTCAGACAGCCGTTGGCGCCGGGAACGACACAGATGGCGTTCTGACCCGAGGCCTCGACCAGGATGAGCGCTACCCCGGTCGACCGATCCGGCGTCACGGCCACGTGTGCCACGTCCACTCCGTGGCGTGAAAGGCTCTCGACCGACTGACGCCCGAAAGAATCGCTGCCGACCCGCCCCACCATCGCACAGGATGCGCCGAGTCGGGCCGCAGCCACGGCCTGGTTGGCCCCCTTTCCTCCCGGAATCACGGCGAACTCGTGCCCGAGCACCGTCTGGCCGGGCCGGGGGATCGCCCCGGTCCGCGCGACCAGATCGATGTTGATGCTGCCCACCACGACGATCCCGCAGCCTCCGTCCATGACGAGTACCCTCATCGCACAAGCCGGGGCCCCGCAGCCGCCCGTGCGCATTGGACAGGCCGCGGTTTGACTTGTCCAGAGACGCCACTAAACTGTAGGGTTTTCCGGCGAGCTTGCGGCGTCGGCACCGCAGTGTGTCGGCGATTTCCCCGCCCTGAGCCTGTCGCGGCGGAGGGTACCAGTCCCTGTGTCGGATCCGGCCGTCCGTCATCATTGCGGGTTGTTCGGCATCTTCGGGCATGCTGAGGCGGCGCGCCTGACCTACCTCGGGCTCTACGCTCAGCAGCACCGCGGCCAGGAGGCGGCCGGCATCTGCACCACCGACGGCCGCGCAATCAAGCGGCATGCCCGGATGGGTCTTGTGACCGACGTATTCGACGCCCGATGGATCGAGCAGCTCCGCAACCCGGTGGCCATCGGACACGTCCGCTATTCGACGACCGGCTCGTGCATCGATGCGAACTGCCAGCCCCTGCTGGTCACGTGCTCGCTGGGCCAGGTCGCACTGGCCCACAACGGGAACCTCATCAACGCCGCCCTGCTCCGGCGGAGGTACGAAGAACAGGGGCAGATCTTCAGCACCACGAGCGACACGGAGGTGATCCTGCACGCCCTGGCCAAGCACGGGCTGGTCGGCGGGCGCATCCCGATGATCCATGTGCTGAATCACTTCCAGGGAGCCTACTGCCTGCTGTTCCTCTTTCCCGACCGCGTCGTGGCCGTCCGCGACCCCTACGGTCTGCGGCCCCTGAGCCTCGGCCGCCTCAATGGCGCCTACCTCGTCGCCAGCGAAACCTGCGCCTTCGACATCGTGGACGCCGAGTACGTCCGCGACATCGCGCCCGGCGAAATCCTGACCATCGACCAGCGGGGCCTCCGCAGCGAGTTCATCGCGCCGCCGGACTCCGTGCGCCCGGCCTACTGCATCTTCGAGCAAGTCTATTTCGCCGACCCGGCCAGCGACGTGTTCGGCGAGAACGTTCACATGGTCCGGCGGGCGATGGGACGACGGCTGGCACAAGAGGCGCCGGTGGCGGCGGACGCCGTGATCCCCGTGCCGAACTGCGCCCGATGCGCGGCCCTCGGCTACAGCGAAGAAAGCGGGCTCCCGTATGCCCGCGGTTTCGTCACAAGCCACTACGCCGGCCGTTCGTTCATCATGCCGGAACAGGCCATGCGGGACGCAGCCGTCAAGATGAAGCTCAACGTCATCAAGCAGACCGTCCGCGGCAAACGTTTGGTCGTCGTCGAGGACTCCGTCGTGCGGGGCACGACGACGCGCGGCAAGATCGGGGCGCTGCGGCGCGCCGGGGCCCGGGAGATCCACCTGCGGGTCGCCAGCCCGCCCATCCGCCACCCGTGTTTCTTCGGAATCGACTTTCCCACCCAGCATGAGCTGATCGCCCACGGACGATCGGTCGACGAGATTCGCGAGTATCTGGGCGTCGATTCCCTGCACTACCTCTCGCTCGAAGGGATGCTCTCGTGCGTCAAGGGCCCGCCGACGCACTACTGCACGGCATGCTTCTCGGGGCATTACCCGATGCCCGTTCACGAACCCGTGGACAAGTTCGCACTCGAACGATACCAGTTGCACATGTTCCAGTAGCCGCCGGTCGCAGGCGTCTTCGCGGGCCCGTTGCCGGAACGGTCACGGCAGGTTGAGCTGAAGGCGGGCTGCCTCGGACAGCATCTCCGGCGTCCACGGCGGATCCCAGACGAGTTCGACCTTCGCGCTCTTCACGCCGTCCAGCGCGGCCACCTTCCGCTCCACCTCCGGCGGCAGCGAACCGGCCACCGGGCACATGGGCGAGGTCAGCGTCATCCGGATCGTCACGGCGCCGTCGGAACCGGCGTCGATCCCGTAGATCAGCCCCAGATCGTAGATGTTGACGGGGATCTCCGGGTCGTAGATCGTGCGGAGAACCTCGATCACCTGCGCCTCGAGGGCCTGACGGCGAATCCGGTCCACGGGGGAGTCGGGCATCGTACACCGTTCCTCGGATGACTCCGGCTACTCCGTCGAGACCGGCGCGGCCTGCCGCTCGGCAGCGGCTTTGAAGGTATGCCACGCGAGCGTCGCACACTTCACGCGCACGGGGTAGCGGCAGATGCTCGAAAAGACCTCCAGCTTGCCCAGATCGGCGCCCGCGTCCTGCTCCGCGGCGCTGCCGGTCACGAGGGCGTGAAACTTTTCGAAGATCCGCTTGGCCTCCTCGAGCGTGCGACCCTTGAGGATCTCCGTCATCATCGAAGCGGAGGCGGTCGAGATAGCGCAGCCCGAGCCCTGGAAGGTCACCTCTTCCACGACGTTGTCCCGCACCTTCAGGAACACGGTCACGTGATCGCCGCAGAGGGGGTTGTGCCCTTCGGCCCGCCGGTCGGCGTGCGGCAGGCAGCCGCTGTTCCTCGGCCGCTTGTAATGGTCGAGGATCAGGTCCTGGTAGAGCTGATCGAGGTCGGACATCATCGGAACACCTCGATGGCCCGGCGGATCCCCGCCGCCAGGGCGTCGATGTCCTCACGCGTGTTGTACAGCGCCAGAGAGGCGCGGGCCGTGGCCGCCAGCCCCAGCCGCGCCATCAGGGGTTGAGCGCAATGATGACCTGCCCGGATGGCGATTCCCCCCGCGTCCAGGATCGTCCCGATGTCGTGCGGGTGAATGCCGTCGATCGTGAACGAGATCACCGAGGCTTTCTCCGGTGCCGTGCCGATCACCCGGACGCCCGGAATCTCATGCAGGCGGGCCGTCGCGTATTCGAGCAGATCGTGTTCGTGGGCCGCAATCGCGGCAAGCCCCACCCGGCTCACATATTCCACGGCCTCCGCCAGGCCGATCGCCCCGGCGATATGGGGCGTGCCCGCCTCGAACTTGTGCGGCAGATCGTTCCAGGTGGTCCGCTCGAAGCTCACCGTCCGGATCATGTCGCCGCCCCCCTGATACGGCGGCATCGCCTCCAGCAGCGCTCGGCGCCCGTACAAGACTCCGATCCCCGTGGGCCCGAAGACCTTGTGGCCGCTGAACGCATAGAAATCGCACCCCAGCTCGCGGACATCCAGGGCCATGTGCGGGGCGGCCTGGGCCCCGTCAATGAGGACCGGAACGCCCCGTTCCCGCGCCGCGCGAACCATGCGCCCGACCGGATTGATCGTCCCCAGAGCGTTCGAGACGTGGGCGACGGCGATCATCTTCGTCCTCGGACCGACAAGCCGCTCGTACGCCTCCAGGATCAGCTCGCCTGCGTCGGTGATGGGAACCACCCGCAGCCGGGCCCCCTTTTCCTCGCAGACGATCTGCCAGGGGACAATGTTCGAATGGTGCTCCATCGCGGTGATGAGCACCTCGTCGCCGGCGCCCAGTCGCGGCGCCACGAACGAACGCGCGACCAGGTTGATCGCCTCGGTGGTCCCCCGTGTGAAGATGATCTCCTCCGGACGTTCGGCCCCGAGAAACCGCTGGATCGTGCGCCGGGCCCCTTCGTAGGCCTCCGTCGCCCGGGCGCTCAGCTCATGCACGCCCCGATGGACGTTGCTGTTGTCGCGCTCGTAATAGGTCCGGATCGCCTCGATGACCGCGCGCGGCTTCTGCGTCGTCGCCGCGTTATCCAGATAAACGAGCGGCCGGCCGTGGATCTGCTGGTGCAAAGCCGGGAAATCCGCGCGGACCGCCGCCACGTCCAGACGTGCGTCTGCCGGCGACGCGGGAGGTCGATCGGGGGCCGGAGCGATCGTCACATCGGGTCTCCTGCCTCAGAGGTTTCGGGAAAGCGGCTCGCCAGGATGCCCTCCAACCAGTCGCGCAACGCGCCCACGTCTACAGGTTCAATGCTCTCGCGGGCGAAGGCGCGGATGAGGATGCTGCGTGCCGATCTCTCGTCGATGCCGCGGGCCCGCAGATAGAACAACGCGTCGGGATCGATCTGACCGACCGTGGCCCCGTGAGTGCACTTCACGTCGTCGGCCCGGATCTCGAGCTGCGGCTTCGTGTCGATCTGCGCCCGCTCAGAGAGCAGAAGGTTCCGGTTCGTCTGCTTCGCGTCCGTCTTCTGCGCCTCGGGGTGGACGACGATCCGCCCCGTGAACACCCCCCGGGCCTCGTCATCGAGAATCCCGCGATAGACCTCCCGGCTGCTCCCGCGCGGCCGGATGTGGTCCACCCGCAGGTGATTGTCCACGTGCTGAGTGCCCCGGAGCATGAACAGACCGTTCAGATGCGCCTCGGCGCCCTCGCCGGCCAGAACGGCGTTCACGTGGTTCCGAACCAGCGATCCCCCCAGGGCGAACGAAGCCGATGTCACCCGGCTCTGGTCCGCCTGGCGGATCACGAGGTTCCCCACGTGAAACGCCTGCTCGGACTCCTGCTGCACCGTGTAATGATCCAGAACGGCCCCCGCCCCCACGACGAACTCGCTCACGGCGTTGCAGAAGTACGTGCCTTCGTCCAGGCCGATGTAGCTCTCGACGATACGGGCCCGGCTGCGGGGCTCCAGCACCACCAGCGTACGCGGGTGCGTCATCACCGGCCGCTCCCCGGGGCTTGCGAAGAACACCAGATGGATCGGATCGTCCACCACAGTCCCCGCCGAAATCCGAACAAACGCCCCGGCCTCGAAAAAGGCCGTGTTCAGGGCCGTGAAGGCCTCGTCGTGATACTCGGCATGGCGTCCGAGGACCCGTTCGAGCCGATCCGGAGCCTCTCCCAACAGCGTGGCCATCTCCTCGAGCTCGACTCCCGGGAGCGCCCGCCCGTACACGGAGAGGTCCGGCGAGAAATGGCCGTTCACAAAGACCAGGCGTGCCGCCGACGCGAACAGAGGCTCCCGCAGGCGATCGGCGGCCGCGGCCGCCTCCACCCGCGGTGCGGGCACGAATGCCGTTCGTGCGATCCGCGCTACATTCGTGCTCCGCCACTCTTCGTGACGCGTCGTCGGAAAGCCGAGCGCCCGGAAGCGGTCCATGGCGTCCCGGCGCAGCCGACCGAGCCACCCCGGTTCCGTGCCCGGCCGGTCCGCCCGGAGCCCTGCATAATCCGCCACGAACGAGTCGATTCCCGCCGCCGAAGTCATGGTCGTTACCTCCCGGCTCCCGCCAGCGTGGCCGGCTCGCCCGGTACCTCGATCCCCGCGTAGCCCCTCGCCTCCAGTTGGAGGGCAAGCTCGCGGGTTCCCGACCGGACGATGCGCCCGTCCATGAGCACGTGCACGTAGTCGGGCACGATGTACTCCAGCAGACGCTGATAATGCGTGATGACGATGATGGCGCGGTCGGGATGGCGCAGCCGGTTGACTCCGTTCGCCACGATCCGCAGCGCGTCGATGTCGAGACCTGAGTCCGTCTCATCCAGAATCGCCAGCCGCGGCTCGAGCACGGCCATCTGGAGGATCTCGTTGCGCTTCTTCTCGCCGCCCGAGAATCCCTCGTTGACCGCGCGGACCAGAAGTCGGTCCTCCATTTCCACGAGTTCCATCTTCTCCTTCAGAACCCGCAGGAACTCCAAGGCATCCAGCGGCGGAAGACCGCGGTACTTCCGAACGGCGTTCAGGGCGGTCTTCAGAAAGTACTGGGTCCCCACGCCGGGGATCTCGATGGGGTACTGAAAGGCCAAGAACACGCCCTCGCACGCCCGCTGCTCCGGAGGCATCTCCAGCAGGTCCCGGCCGTCGAACAGAACGCGGCCCTCCGTGACCTGGTAGCTCTCGCGGCCGGCGAGGACCTGCGCCAGCGTGCTCTTGCCCGAGCCGTTCGGGCCCATGATCGAGTGGACCTCGCCGGGCCGGACGGTCAGATCCAGACCTCTGAGAATCTCATGTCCGTCCACCGATGCGTGCAGATTCCTGATCTCAAGCATTCGTCGTCCTTCTTCCCGTGGTCGGGTTTACTTCGTTTCCTGCGGAGCTCCGCAGCCGGTTCGATCCCGCCCTCCGCCGTGCGGTTCGCCTCATCCCACGCTGCCCTCGAGACTCACTTCCAGAAGCTTCTGGGCCTCGACGGCGAACTCCATGGGCAGCTCGCGAAAGACCTGCTTGCAAAAGCCGTTGACGATCATCGAAATGGCGTCCTCCTTCGAGATCCCCCGCTGGTTGCAGTAGAAGATCTGGTCCTCGCCGATCTTGCTGGTGGACGCCTCGTGTTCCATGCGGGCGCTGGGGTTCATCACCTCGATCGACGGAAACGTGTGCGCGCCGCACCGCTCGCCGATCAGCAGCGAGTCGCACTGCGTGAAGTTGCGGGCGTTCGAGGCGCTGCGGTTGATCCGGACCAGCCCGCGGTAGGTGTTCTGACCCTGTCCGGCGGAGATGCCCTTCGAAACGATCGTGCTGCGGGTGTTCCGGCCGATGTGGATCATCTTCGTGCCCGTATCGGCCTGCTGCCGTTTCGTCGTGAGGGCCACGGAGTAGAACTCGCCGACCGACTCGTCGCCCAGCAGGATACAGCTCGGGTACTTCCAGGTGATGGCCGAGCCCGTTTCCACCTGCGTCCACGAGATCTTCGATCGGCGTCCGACACACTTGCCGCGCTTCGTCACGAAGTTGTAGATCCCGCCCCGGCCCTCCTCGTCGCCCGGGTACCAGTTCTGAATCGTGGAATACTTGATCTCGGCGCCGTCATGGGCCACCAGCTCGACCACCGCGGCGTGGAGCTGGTTCTCATCCCGCTGCGGGGCCGTGCAGCCCTCCAGGTAGCTCACATAAGCGCCTTCGTCCGCAATGATCAGCGTCCGCTCGAACTGGCCGGTGGAGGCCGCATTGATCCGGAAGTACGTGCTCAGCTCCATGGGGCAGCGGACGCCGGGCGGCACATACACGAAGGAGCCGTCCGTAAACACCGCCGAGTTGAGCGTCGCGAAAAAGTTGTCCGAATAGGGAACGACCGAACCCAGATAGCGACGGACCAGCTCCGGGTGCTTCCGGGCGGCCTCCGAAAACGAACAGAAGATGATCCCTGCCTCCGCCAACCGGGCCTGGAACGTCGTGGCCACGGAGACGCTGTCGAACACGGCGTCCACCGCCACGCCCGCCAGCGCCGCCTGCTCGTGCAGCGGAATGCCCAGCCTCCTGTACGTCTCCAGGAGCTTGGGATCCACTTCGTCCAGACTCTTGGGACGCCTCTTGGGGGCGGCGTAGTAGGAGATCGCCTGATAGTCGATCGGCGGATACTGAACGTTCGACCACCGCGGTTCGCTCATCGTCAGCCAGTGGCGATAGGCCTTCAATCGCCACTCCAGAAGCCAGGAGGGCTCCTCCTTCTTGGCCGAGATGAGACGGATAACGTCCTCATTAAGGCCCGGCGGGACGGTATCCTGCTCAATGTCCGTAACGAATCCGTATTTGTAGGGCTGGCCCGTGTACTGCTGGATCGTCGCGGCTGCATCCGACATAAGCGCGTCCTCCGTAGCGTCTGGCCGCCGGCCCTCGTTACCCGCGCTCTGAGCCGTCGCAGGCAACTTCAGGCCGATCCGTCTGGAGACTGCACCGCCCCCAAGCGTCAACGAGTATATAGCACTAAAAAACTACTATTTCCAAGCGAATCGAGCTCGCGTCATCTATTCTTTGTAACTCATTTAAGTGTAGACACTTAAGAATCAGGCCGCAGAGTGGTATCGCCCAATCCCAGCCGCATGCAGCTACTCGAAGTGTCACAAGCCCGCAGACACCTACCGCTGGAGACGAGTAACCCGAAGCGCACCCCTACGCCCGTATCCGACCGATCGCCAGCCCACACATGGCCGACCGAAGCGGATCGGACCATCTGATCACAAGATGTTCATTCACATAGAGTTAGGATCCGAATCGGAGCACTAATCCTCCCCTCGCGCCGGCTGGCAGCCGCCGGCGTCGACCGTTTCCGACACGCCGGCCGCCGACGACTCCCAGATGCCGATCCGCCTCAGACGCCGGCCGAGTCGACACGTAATCTCATATGGGATGGTGTCCAGCGTTCGGGCGATGGCCTCCACGCTGTTGGGGGCGGCGGGATCATTGTCGATTATGACAACCGCCTCGCCCTCGCGCGGTTCGGGTACGTCCGTAAGGTCAATGACCGTCTGGTCCATGCTGATCCGCCCGACGACCGGCACCTGCTGCCGATGAGCCGTGTGGGCCCGGACCGTCATTACCGCCCGGTTGCTCAACAGCCGGTTGTATCCGTCGCCATATCCGATCGGGACCAGGCCCAGCGTGCTGTCCCGGTCGGTCACGAACGTGCGGCCGTAGCCGACGGCACACCCGCGCGCCACCCGTTTGATCGCCACGATCCGCCCCACGACCCTCATGCTGGGCCGCATCGCCACGGGCGGTCTTGCATGCGGGTCGGGCCAGTACCCGTAAACCCCCAGGCCCGGCCGGACCATATCGAAGTGCGAGGCAGGCAGACAGAAGATCGCGGAGGTGTTGGCTGCATGTCTCAGGATCCCTGCCCACGTCCCTGCGAGAGGCTGTGTGCCGGCCGACTGCCGGGCCGCCAGTGGTCGGACGGCGGCCAAGGCCTCGCCGAAGCTCGCCAGTTGTGCGCGGGCGAAGCCCAGATCGGGTTCGTCCGCCGTAGCGAAGTGTGTGTACAACCCCTCCAGCCGGATCGCCTTGCCGCACCGGCCGATCGACTCCACCAGCCCTGGCAGGGATGCCGCGGAGATGCCCGCGCGGGACATGCCCGTATCGACCTTCACATGCACGCGGGCCGGGCGGTCCAGGCGTGCCGCCGCCCTTGAGAGTTCCGCCGCCTCGGCGGGAGTGCCTACCGTGCAGATCAGGTCGTGGCGAACGGCCAGGCATGCGGACTCCTGGGCCTCTCTCGGCGAAGCGCCCCAGGCCGGACGCCCGAACACTAGGACGTCAGAGGCCCATCCGCGTCGCCGCAGCTCGATCCCCTCCTCCAGTGTGGCCACTGCCACGATGTCGATGCGCTCCGCTCGCAGGGCCGGCAGGACGGCCTCGATCCCGTGGCCATAGGCGTCGGCCTTCACGGCCGGACAGATGCGGACCTGCGGGCCGACGGCCTGCCGGATCCGCCGGAGGTTCTCGACGATCGCGGCGCGATCGACGATCACGACGGGCGGGCCGGCCGGGATGGCAAGGGCTGTCGACACGTCCGCGAATGTATCCGCGACCCTCCGGCGGTCACAACTGCCGGTCGGGGCGAAGCTGCTTGCCTTGACGCTTTCCGGTTCAGCGGGAAGGGGCGGGCTTCCGCAACCCCGGCGCTCGCGCTTCATTGGGCCTCCTGAACCCCAAAGAGGCGGGCGAAACGGACCGATACAGGGGTGGAAAGTCCCTGTTCGCGGCGTCCGGTAACTACGGGTACGACCGGACCGAGATAAGGAACCCGTAACGAGCGACACCTGCGGGCCGAGCCGCCGGCGAACAGGAAAAAGGCAGGACCGGCCCGGGCGAGTCGGGCCGTCCGCGGGTCACCAAGATGCATGCGGAAACGGCACTCAACGAACTGGCGGCTGCGGTAGTAGCAGCCGGTCCGACCGACCTTCAGGAACTCGCCCGGGTTCACGAGGGACTCCTGGGGATCCAGCGTGAGGCGGGGCTTCCAGCGGAGGCGGGTGCGCTGGTTTCCAAGGCGCTCGAGTGCGTGGAACAGATCATTCTCGAGCAATGCCGCGACGCCAACGAGGCCATCGCGCAGCTCGGGGAATTGATCGCCAAGCTCCAGGGTCTCTGTGAAGGCCGGCAGCTCCCCGAGCAGGCCGCGCCGGAACCGTCGGCGGGCGCTGGGGCGCCCGAGAGCCCGACGCCGGACGCTTCTTCCGAACCGGCCGCCGGAGCGACCGAATCGTCGGAGCTGAGCGCAGACCCGGCCCTGCTGGCGGAGTTCGTGACGGAGTCGCTGGAACACCTTGATCGGGCCGAGGCCGCCCTGCTGGATCTCGAGAGCAATCCCGGGAACGCCGAGGGCATCAACTCGATCTTCCGGGCGTTTCACACGATCAAGGGCACGAGCGGCTTTCTGGGGCTGTCGCGCATCAATGCGGTCGCACACAAGGCGGAGACGCTGCTGGATCGCGCGCGCAAGGGCGAGATCCAACTGGCGGGCGGATATGCCGACCTGGCGCTGGAGGCCACGGACGTCCTGAAGCGACTCGTGCTCCAGGCCCGCGATTCCGCGCAGGGCAACCCCCAGGCGGAGACGGAAGGTGTCGATGCCCTCCTGGAGCGGCTGGATTGCCAGGACGAACCGCCGCCCCGTGAGCCCGCCCCATTGCGGGTCGGAGACATCCTCGTCGCCCGGGACCAGGCCGATCGGGCTGAGGTGGAGCGCGCCGCCGGACAAGGGGGCGCCGGCCGCGTCGGAGAAAAGCTCGTGCGGTGCGGCGTGGCCTCGGCCGCGCAGGCCGTCGAGGCCCTTCGGACGCAGCGGCAGTTGACCGGGGAGCCGGCCGCCGGCAGAGCCGACTCGACCCTCCGCGTGAGCATGGCCCGCCTCGACAAGCTGATCGACATGGTCGGCGAGCTGGTCATCGCCCAGTCCATGCTCCGGCAGGATCCGGTCATCTGCGAGTCGGACAGCCAGGCCCTGGCCCGCAAGGTCTCTCAGATGGACAAGATCAGCCGGGAGCTTCAGGACCTGACGCTTTCCATGCGGATGGTTCCCCTCAAGAGCACCTTCCAGAAGATGGCCCGGCTCGTCCGCGACCTGGGCCGCAAGTCGGGCAAGGACGTCCGGTTCGTCGCCGAGGGGGAAGACACCGAGATCGACCGGAACATGGTCGACGCGATCAGCGATCCGCTCGTGCACATGATGCGCAATGCCGTCGATCACGGCATCGAGCCGCCCGCCGATCGCGAGGCAGCGGGCAAGCCCGCCCAAGGCACCGTCTCCCTGCGGGCCTACCACGCGGCGGGCAAGGTCGTGATCGAAATCCAAGACGACGGCCGGGGGATCGACCCGGAACGCATCCGGGCCAAGGCGGTGGAACGCGGCCTCATCGACGCGGAGGCTCAGCTCTCCCGCGCCGAGATCTTCGACCTGCTCTTCCTGCCGGGCTTCTCCACGGCCGAGAAGGTGACGGACGTGTCGGGACGCGGCGTGGGCATGGACGTGGTCCGGAAGAACATCGAGGCCCTGCGGGGCCGCGTCGAGATCGCTTCCGAGAAGGGCAAGGGATCGGTCTTCACGATCCGCCTGCCCCTGACGCTCGCCATCATCGACGGAATGCTTCTTAAGGTCGGACGCGAGCAGTACGTGATCCCGACGCTGAACATCGAGCAGGCCTTCCGCCCCGAGCGCGAGGCCCTCTCCACGGTTCGCGGTCAGGGCGAGATGGTCCTCCTCCGCGGCGCCCTGATTCCCGTCTTCCGGCTGCACCGGCTCTTCGGCGTAGCCGGCGCGGTCGAGGACCCGGTCGAGGGCCTGCTGGTCGTGGTGGAAAACGAGGGTCAGCGCTGCGCCCTGCTGGCCGATGCGCTGCTGGGTCAACAGCAGGTGGTGATCAAGTCCCTGGGCCGGGCCCTGGGCGACGTCTTGGGTGTGTCGGGCGCGGCCATCCTCGGAGACGGACGGGTGGGTCTGATCCTCGACGTCGGCGGCGTGATCCGGCTGGCCCAGGGCCGGACTGCGGAACGGGCGGCGTGAGAGGAACGGTTTTGCGGCCGACGGGCTTCTGCGGCCCGCCGGTCTTCGCTGGAACAGGAGACCAGAAATGGCAGGCAACGCAACAGCGGCCGCCACGGCGGCCCGGACGCAGGGGCGGGACCTCGGCGGGAAGTACCTTACGTTCGTGCTGGCCGGGGAAGAGTACGGCCTGGAGATCCTGAAGGTCCGCGAGATCATCGGGATGATGGACATCACCGCCGTCCCCAGGACGCCGGAGTTCGTCAAGGGCGTCATCAACCTCCGCGGCAAGGTGATCCCCGTGGTCGACCTGCGGCTGAAGTTCGGAATGCCCGCGGCCGACGCCACCGACCAGACCTGCATCATCGTCGTGGACGTGGGCGGCGTGGAGATGGGAATCATCGTGGACAAGGTCTCCGAGGTGCTCGACATCGCCTCGGAGGACATCGAGCCTCCGCCTTCGTTCGGGGTTTCGGTGGACACGGACTTCATCCTCGGCATGGGCAAGGCGAACAACCGGGTCACGATCCTTCTGGACATCAGCCGGGTGCTGACCGGCGAAGATGTCGCGGGCCTGGCGGAGCTCGGCTCCGGCGAGACAGCCAAGGGGGATTCATGAGCCGCTGAGCCACTGGCGGCAGCGGCGCGGCAGCACAGACGACCGGCGCCGCGGCCCCCCCCGCCCACACCGCCGCGAGCGGACAACCCCGCTCGCGGCGACAAAGCGTCCGGGGCCGTGCGGCGCGAAACCGACCCGAAGCACGGGCCAGCACCCCCGCGGAAGGGGGTCGCCCGCGACCTGCGGCAGACGGAGTACGAACATGCGACAGGTAACGAACGGACGCAGCCTGGCCGCGAAGCTACGCGTCCGCCCGCGGGCCCGGGAAACCAACGCTCGCGCGTCCCGGGGGCGACCGACGAGCTGATCCATCGCGAGCTGATTCAGAAGGGATCCGCAGGCAGCCCGACGGAACCTTTGCCCGCGGCCGGTGCCCGGAAGGATGACGAAGAAAAGGCGCAGTTGACGAGGTTCTGAGGGATTGCGGCGGCATGCGGCCGCCGCCCGGGTCGGCGCCGCCCGGGCCGTTCGAGGAAACGTCATGACGCTCGGCGTGATCGAAGCTCCGGAGCTGACGGACGCCGAATTCGAGCGGATCAGCGATCTGGTCAAGTCGCTCTGCGGGATCAACCTTCACCAGGGCAAGAAGGAACTGGTCAAGGCGCGGCTGAGCAAGCGGCTCCGGTCGCTGGGGGTTTCGAGCTTCGACGAGTACATCGAATACCTGCGGGCGGATGCCTCCGGCGACGAGCTGATCGCCATGCTCGATTCGATCTCGACGAATCTGACGAGCTTCCTTCGCGAGCCGCAGCACTTCGAGTATCTGGCGGATCGTCTCCTCCCGCAGATCGCCTCCCAGGCGGACCGTCGAGGTCGCCGCCTGCGCATCTGGAGCGCCGGATGCTCCTCCGGGGAGGAACCGTACACGATCGCCGCGGTCCTGCACGACCGGTTCCCGGCTCTGTCGCAGTGGGACGTGAAGATCCTGGCCACCGACCTGTCGACGCGGGTGTTGAGGCGTGCACGGCAAGGAGAGTATCCGGCGGACCGGCTGGCGGACGTGCCGAAGCCCTGGCTTTCGAAGTACTTCGTGATGGTGCGGAAGCACCCCGAGCGCATCTATCGGGTCGCCGACGGACTCCGGAGTCTGGTGCACTTCGCCCGGCTGAACCTGATGGAACCGTGGCCCATGCGCGGACCGTTCGATGTGATCTTCTGCCGGAACGTGATGATCTACTTCGACAAGCCGACGCAGCGGTCTCTGGTCGATCGGTTCTGGGAGATCCTGAGCCCGGGCGGCACGCTCTTCGTCGGGCATTCCGAGAGCCTCGCCGGCGTCCAGCACCGCTTCGAGTACGTTCAGCCGACGGTCTACCGCAAGGGATGAGGCGGAGGTGCGCGTGAGGCACGTAGTGGGCGTAGCCGACATGAAGATCGCCCGCGGGGCCGGTGAGGTGATCGTGACCCATGCGCTGGGCAGTTGCCTCGGGATCGCCATCCACGATCCCGTCGCTCTGGTGGGGGGCATTTTCCACGTGATGCTGCCCAACGCCGCGGTCAGCCCGGAAAAGGCCCAGAAGAACCCTTTCATGTTTGTGGACACGGGAACACCGCTGTTCTTCAAGGAGGCTTACGCCGCGGGAGCGGCCAGAGAGCGACTGAAGGTCCGCGTGGCCGGGGGCGCCTCGCTGGGCAGCGGGGAGGATTTCTTCGCCATCGGCAAGCGGAACTACATCGCCCTGCGCAAGCTCCTCTGGAAGAACGGGATCATCATCGCCGGCGAGGACGTGGGCGGACACATCTCCCGCACCCTGCATCTGGACGTCGGCACGGGCCGCACATGGCTGCAATCGGGCGGCCGGGAGTGGGACCTATGACCGCTGTGACTCTTCCGCTGGAGGTGGATTCGCTCGCCCCGATGCCCGCATCGGTGGTGCGGCTGGCCGCGATGGTGGCCGACCCCCAATCGGGAGCTCAGGAGGCTGCTCAGGTCATCGAGCTGGATCAGGCCCTGACGGCCAACGTGCTCCGCTGGGCCAACTCCGCCTGGAGCGCCTCCCAACGGGTGATCGAAACGGTCCGCGAGGCCGTGCTGCGCCTCGGGACGGCCCGCATCCTGGAGTTCGCGGTGGGCCACGTCGTCGGGAACCTCATGAGGAAACCGTGCGAGGGATACGGACTGGGCGAGTACGAGCTGTGGCGGCACAGCGTGGCCTCCGCGCTGGCCGTCGAACGGCTCAGCTCCCTGACCACCCGGATGGTGCCCGGCACGGCGTTCACGGCCGCGCTCCTGCACGACATCGGAAAGCTGCTGCTGAACCGGTATCTCGGCGGGGACGTGGTCCGCCTCATCGCCGAGCGGATGGAGACGAAGAAGATCACGTACCTGGAAGCCGAGCGGGAGGTCCTCGGCACGGACCACGCCGCCGTCGGCGGGGCCGTGGCGCGGCACTGGCGGTTTCCGGACCCGCTCGTCCTGGCCATCGAGAACCACCACACCCCGGACACCAGCCCGGATCCGGTCCTGGACGCCGTACATCTCGCCAACGCCGTCGCGAAGCTCGTGGGAGTCGGCCTGGGCCGCGAGGCGATGAACGTGCATGCCAGCGTGGAGGCGGCCAGCCGGCTGGGGCTGACGTCGGCGGGCCTCGAGACCCTGTGCGCCGCGGTCCAGGATGATCTGGCGCGAACAGAAGAAATGTGGGGGATCACTGCCAATGGCACTCAACGTACTCGTGGTGGATGACAGCGCCACCATGCGGCACATGGTGGTCCGGACGCTCCAGATGAGCGGACTGCCGCTCGGACAGCTCCACCAGGCCGCCAACGGTCGCGAAGGACTCGATGTGCTCGAGCGCGAATGGGTGGACCTGGTCTTTGTGGACATCAACATGCCGGTGATGAACGGCATGGAAATGATCGACGCGATTCGGGCGCAGCCCACCTACGCGGAACTCCCGATCGTGGTGATCTCCACCGAGTCGAGCCGGACGCGGATCGACGAGGTCTGCCGGCGGGGCGTGCGGTTCATCCACAAGCCCTTTACCCCCGAACAGGTGCGGGAGGTCGTCCAGGGTCTCATCGGAGAACTCAAGGATGCAAGTCTCTGAGCAGACGGTCGCGAGCGTGGCCAAGAAGGTCCTCGAAACCATGGCCTTTGCCTTCGAAATGCCGGGAGAGGAGGGCCCGCCTCCCGGCGGCGACCTCGTCGAGGCCACCGTCGCCTTTTCCGGACCGTTCGCCGGCCGCGTCAGACTGACCCTGCCGGCCGAAATCGTCCCCGAACTCGTCGCCAACATGCTGGGAGACGAACAGCCCGAGCCGCCCACCCCGCAGCAACAGCACGATGCCGTGGGGGAGCTGGCCAACGTGATGTGCGGCAATCTCGTCCAGGAGATCGCCGGTCCGAAGCCGGTGTTCCGGCTCGACCCCCCCCAGGTCGAGTCGAAGAACGCACCCTATCCGGCCGCCGCGCCCGCAGAGGTCGTCGCTCACATTCCGCTCGAGACCGGCTGGGCCCGACTGTCCCTGGTGCTCGAACCCTCGTGCGTGGAGGCAACCGCCCCGTAACCCGAAGGGAGACCCTGTCGGTGATCCGCGTTCTCATTGTCGATGACTCCGCCGTCGTCCGCAAGATCCTGAGCGAACAGTTGCAGCGCGCCCGCGACATCGAGGTCGTCGGGACCGCTCCCGACCCCTATGTGGCCCGTGACAAGATCGTCCAGCTTAAACCGGACGTGGTCACGCTCGACATCGAAATGCCCCGGATGGATGGTCTGACGTTCCTCGCGAAGCTCATGCGCTACTGCCCGCTGCCCGTCATCGTGGTCAGCTCCCTCACCCCCGCCGGCAGCGAAGCGGCCATGAAGGCGCTCGAGCTGGGCGCCGTCGACGTGATCAGCAAACCCGGCGAAGCCTATACGGTCGGCGACGTGGCCACGCAGCTCATCGACCGCATCCGGGCCGCCGCGTACGCTCAGCTCCAGCGACGGACGCCGCAGGCTCCCGAGGCCCGTGCTCTGCGCGCCGACGCCCTCAGCCGGATCCGCACCACCGACAAGGTGCTGGCCATCGGGGCCTCCACGGGCGGAACGGAGGCGATCCGCGCGATTCTCGAGGTCCTCCCGGCCACCACCCCCGGGACCGTCATCGTCCAGCACATGCCGGAGAAGTTCACGGCGGCCTTCGCCAAGCGGCTCGACGGCCTGTGTGCCATGGAGGTCCGCGAGGCCGCCTCGGGCGATATGCTCCGGCCGGGACTGGCCCTCGTGGCCCCCGGCAATCACCATATGCTGCTCGTCCGCAACGGCGCCCAGTACCTCGTCCAGATCAAGGACGGGCCGCCCGTCCACCACCAGCGGCCCGCCGTCGACGTCCTCTTCAACTCCGTCGCGCGATACGCAGGGGTCAACGCCGTGGGCGTCCTGCTGACCGGCATGGGCGCCGACGGGGCCCGCGGGCTCCTAGCGATCAAGCAGAGCGGCGGCTACACGATCGCGCAGGACGAGGCGACCTGTGTCGTCTATGGGATGCCCAAGGAAGCCGTGGCGCTCGGCGCGGCCGACGTGGTGCTGCCGCTGCCGAACATCCCCGGGGGCATCCTCGACGCCTTCCACGCCCGCGCGCCGGCGCCCGCCTGAGCGGAGGGCCGCATCCGCACGCGGCTTGCGGTTCGTTCCCCTGAGCACGCGGTCTCCCGGCAAAGAAACCACGCGGCCGGCGCCCGGTCACAGCAGCGCCAGCAGCCGTCGCGCCGTCGTCTCGGGCGGTTCGTCGGCCGGCACATCGAGCCAGGTCACGTCGCGCCAGCGCCGGAACCAGGTCCGCTGCGACTTGGCCAGCCGCCGCGTGTTGATCTTGATCGCCTCGACCGCCTCCTCCAGGGACAGCCGGCCCTCCAGGTGCTCGATGATCTCCGCGTAGCCCACCGCCTGTCGCGCCACCGGACCGAGTCCTCCGGGCCCGGCCAGCAGCGAACGCACCTCGTCCACCAGGCCCATTTCGATCATCCGCCCGACCCGCTGGTTGATCCGCCGGTTCTGGTCGGTCTTCTCGCGCCGCAGCCCGAAGAAGCGACAGTCGTACCGCCGCGAACGATCCCACTGCCGCTGAAGCTCGCTGATCGGTCGACCCGTCAGGCGGTACACCTCCAGCGCCCGCTCGATTCGACGCTGGTCGTTCGGGTGGATCCTCGCGGCGGCCACGGGATCGAGGGCGGCCAGCTCCGCGTGGAGAGCGGCGCTGCCTTCCGCTTCGGCGCGTTGCCGGAGCTGCGCCCGCAACGCAGGATCCGCCCCCGGACCCTCGAAAAGCCCCTCCGACAGGCCCTTCACGTACAGGCACGTGCCGCCCACGGCCAGAACCCGCCGACCCCGCCGACAGATCTCCGCGATGGCCGCGTCGGCCCCGGCAACATACCGGGCCACGCTGAAGCTCTCCGACGGCTCGACCACATCGATCATGTGATGCCGCACGCGGGCCCGCTCCTCCGGCGTCGGCTTGGCCGTTCCGATGTCCATCCGGCGGTACACCTTCATCGAATCGACGCTGAGGATCTCGGCGCCGAGCTGCTCGGCCGCGATCCGCCCGACCCGACCCTTGCCGCAACCTGTGCACCCGATCAGGAAAACCACCTGCATACGGCGTCGATGGTAACCGAGCGCACACGGAGAGGAAGAGGCGCAGCCCACGGGCCGCCGCGCCCGGAAGCGCGCCCTCCCGGGCCGCCCGCAGCGTGGCCCGAATCGAGGGTTGCCGGTTGGGCGAACATCGGATATAGTTCACATGCAGGCGGCGCGCACCGGCCGCACATCGTCTCAGACACGCCGCCTCAAAAGGAGCAACTCTGCTCTCGCGCGATCCGGGTTGCTTTCAGTACCCGCCGAGGGCGGCGGAGGAACGGATGGAAGGGAGGTCTGCCTTGACGAAGCGGAGTACGAACAACTCGAAGCCGGATCCCCTCCATCCGGATCTGACGAGGCAACGCACATGTCTGGCATGCGACCGCCCGTTTCTCTCCAGTGGTCCGGGCAATCGCATCTGCCCCCGATGCTCTCATCGCCGGCGCACGGACGCACCGGTGCACACGCATACGATGCGCGGATGACGGGGGCGGCGATCGGCGGGTCGACGAGCAGGCGGCCCTGTCCGCGGCACCCCGGTTCACCCGAGAAAACCATCATCGGGGGCGCAGCCCCGGCGGCGCCGTCTTGCCCGGAAAGTCGTCCGTCCGGAACGGCGATGCCGGCAGACCCGCCCCATTCCACAGATTGCCGAGCGGATAGTCGGCCCAGCCATAGCGCACCGCCACGGGCCGGCTGACCTGCGGGCTCCATACGACGACCGTGTCGGCCTCGATCCTCGCCTCGGCATTGACAAAGACGCGATCCTCGCCCGCGATGGTAAAGCCCCTCAGCGACCCGCCCCTGGCCACGAGCCCGCCGGTCGTGTGGCTGAAGTGCAGGACCGCTTCGCTCCCGCGGATCTCCAGTCGCTCGTACAGGGGGCCCAGGTATTCGACCTTCTGCCCATACGCGATGGCCTCCGCTGCCAGGGCGAGCCTCTCCCCCACGACCCGCTTGGCCTTCGGGTGAATGTCGTTCTCATCTCCGGCATCGGTGATGACGGCCATGGCCGTGTTGGGCGTTGTCCGCATGGTCAGCAGTTGGGCCTCGCGGAGTTCGGCCCAGGCGCTCTCGGTGGGCCGGTCCGCCTTCTTCATGTAGGGGGCCAGTTGCACGAACAGGAACGGGAATGCCCCCTGGCCCCAGTCGCGGCGCCAGCTTGCGATCATCGTCGGGAACAGCGTGCGGTACTGATAGGCCCGCGGGGCGTTTCCCTCTCCCTGGTACCAGATGACGCCGCGGATCGCGAACGGCTGAAGGGGCCGGATCATGGCGTTGTAAAGCCCCGTCGGCCGCTTCATATCGACGGCGGGCGCCGACGACGGCCAGGACCCCACGCCCCCCGCACGCCGCCTCGGCCGAGCCGCCGGCGCGGAGGCGGTTGCCGCCAGCAGTCCCCGCAGATCCGGTTCCGCCTCGAGCGCCTCCCGCGGCGTCCAGGCTTCGGCAGGCGTCCCGCCCACGGACGAATTGATCAGACCCACCGGAACCCCCAGGTCCTGCTGGAGCTTCATGCCGAAGAAGTAGCCCACAGCCGAGAACTTCGCGACCTCAGCGGGGGCGCAGGGCACCCACTGGCCTTCGGGCAGATCCGTCTCGGGCGTCGGCGCCCACCGCCGAGGCACCGTGAACAGGCGAAGGTCCCGGTTCATCGGACCGCTGAGCACCTCCTCGGCCCCGGCGCTCATCGACACGGGCCAGGCCATGTTCGACTGACCGCTGCATACCCACACCTCTCCGATCATCACGTCGGTCAGTCGTATGGTGTTCGTCCCGGCAATGGTCAGCGTATGCGGGCCGCCCGCCTTCATCGGCGGAAGCTTTACCATCCAACGCCCGTCCCGAGCCGTCGTCGAGGCCGCCTGCTCGCCCAAGCGGACTTGGATCGCTTCGCCCTCGTCGGCCGTACCCCAGACGGGTATCGGCACGGCCTGCTGAAGCACCATCGAATCGGTGAAAAGCCGGGGAACGCGGACGTCGGCCTGCGACGGCCGGTTCATCAACCCGCAGGCAATCCAACCCATCGCGACGAGTAACCGACGGTGACGAGGCATGGAGGTCGCTCCTCGGGGCAGGCAGCCCCGTTCTCAGGGGTCGCGCAGGATACGGCGGTGCCCTCCTTGAGGCAAGCGCGCCGCCGATATAGGATGGCCGGCGGCCACGGCCTGCCCGCAAGGCCGCGGCAGTCCGCCCGACGTGATGGAATGCGCACCTTCTGCCCTCGTGGCTCGGGAGATCGAACGCTCAGCCGATCGCGCCTCATCCGGGCGGCCACCGTATCGTCGGACCCGCCGCGGGCCTGTGTCGCCCGCGCTGCCACCGCCCGGGCCCGGTCCCGCTGCGGGCATGGCGCGCACCGGGCCGGAGGCCCTCGCATCGGGAAGCAGGTAGCGTGGGACTGCCGGCAAGGGCCTTTGGGAGGCAACGTATGCGTTCAAGGTACATGGTACCGGTGATCCTGGTCCTGGCAGTGCCGGCTTGGGCCGCTGTCATCGAGATCCCTCCGGACTGGTCCGCGCCGCCCGACCTGTCCCGCTGTCGCATCGCCGGCGGCGACGCCTCTTCCACGTTCGACCCGGGCAGCCCCACTTACTCCGCCGGGCGCGCATTCGACGGCGACCGCAGGACGAAGTGGGTGGCCGCCGAAGAGCCCAACCTTGCCTCCCCACAGTGGCTCCGGCTCCGCCTGGCCTCGGAGCGCCGGGTGCGCGCCGTCGCCGTCTTCGGCGAGCGCGTCGACAACGACGGCATCATCGACGGGCAGGTGCAGGCTCTCGACCCGGTCACGAAGGCCTTTCGGACCGTCGCGGAGATTCGAGGCGCCAGGTCCTCAAGCTGGCTGGCCCGCTTCGACCCCGTCAAGACGACCGAGGTACGCCTGCTCGTGACCCGTTCGGGCCCGCCCTCACCGCATACCGACGTGTATGAGGTCGAGGTTTTCGCCGAACCCCGCACGCCTCCCGAAGTCAGGGCCTCCGCGGAGCGCGGGATGATCGAATTCCGCAACGCCCTCGCCCGCGCCGAAGCTGCGGTCGAGAGGCTGGCCGAGGCCGACCGGCCGGCCGTCCTCAACAGACAACTCGCCGCGCTGCGCGATCAGTATGCCGCTCTGACTGCCGAGATGTCCGGGTGGGATCGCCTGGCCCCCGCTCGCCTCGAGCCGCTCGCCGCCGAGATCGAGGCCGGACAGGCGAAGGCCGCCCGCCTGGTGGAACGGCTCGAGCGCCTCCGTCCCGCCGGGCTCTCGCCGCAGGCCGTTTCGTCGGCTCCACCCGGCACCGGCACGGCGGCGGCCTCCTCGGAGCACACCTGGGTGTTGGAAAGCCCGCACGTAACGCTCACCGCTCGCGCGGACGGAGCATTCAGCGCCGACTGGCGGAGGCCGGCGAGGGCTCAGGTCCGCCACGCCCGGTCATCGGTCCGCGTGGACGGCCGCGAGCTGCTGTCCACGCCGCCGGAGCCGGCGACTCCTGACCCGACCCAGGCGCCCCCCTCATCGAACGTACTGACCCAGAAGTGGCCCGGACCGATCGAGTTCGTCCGGGAGATCGTAGTGGGCGACGCAGGACGCCCCCGGACCACACACTCGGCCCGCGCCTCGACCCCAGGAGGAAGGCACCTTCCTTTCGGGGGACCCTTCCTCACCATCTCCGGTCGGCTCACGAACCGAACGGACCACGACATCACGATCGACTCCGCCCGCCTGCTCGAGCTCTCGGCCGATCGCGGCGGCTGGTGGTACGCCGGACACCTGCTGGAAACGCCGGCCGCCGTATGGATCGAGGGGCTTTCCACACTGCTCTGCCAACCTGCCGGCGCGGGCGACCTGTCCGGCGACGACGAGCGATCCTACGCCGGCACGGGCGTGCTCTGTCTGGTCAACCGGGAACCGACCACGGCCCTGGTCATCGGCTTCGCCACGGGCCGCGAGGCCCGGCCGGACCTGGCCGCCTCGTTCCGCATCGGCGAAGGCGGACGCTCGCTCGTCGCTTCGCAAATCTTCCATGGCCGGCGCCTCGCTCCGGGCGAAACCCTGGCTTTGGACACCCTCTACCTTGCGGCGACAACGGACCCCTATGCCGCTCTGGAGCAGTACGCAGATGCCGTCGCCGCGATGGCCGAGGCCCCCGTGCGCGCAAAGGCCACGTCGCTCTGGTGCAGTTGGTATGCGCACCGGATGGCGGTCTCGGAAGACCTCGTGCTGGCCAATGCGGCGGTGATCGCCAAGCACTTCCAGCCGCTCGGGATGA